>Ga0116227_10007150_pt1 | contig 22009 bp, 19 predicted proteins | sample S1TSphgellanicum_FD_89693 | JGI IMG/M metagenome (GOLD analysis project Ga0116227, IMG submission 89693) | Host-associated microbial communities from peat moss isolated from Minnesota, USA - S1T2_Fb - Sphagnum magellanicum MG | ecosystem: Host-associated > Plants > Peat moss > Unclassified...
TTCATGTGACAAGAACCTTGGAGAGTTCTTGATGTTGTGTTTTGTGTTGTGAACATTATGTTGTAGTTTCCTTTCAATAAAGATTTATGTTTGCACTTGAGTAGATCTCCTATTTGTTAACAAGAATGTCATGTCAATGATATTAGCTTTAATCCGGAAAAGTGTGTTTTTTGTGTCAATTTTGGTGTATTATTGGGGCATATTATATGTAATGAAGGATTATTGGTGGATCCACGAAAACTTTTAGCCATTACTACAATGCCAACACCAATTAACGCCATTGAGATTAAAAGATTCCTTAGAGTGGCATGCTTTTATTAACGATACTTCAAGGATTTTGCTAATAAAACTACACCAATGTGTAAGCTGCTTAAAAAGAATGAAGAATTCAAGTGGGATGATGCATATAATAAATCATGGGCATGGATGAAAACATCAATGACATGTTTACCCATACTGATTGTACCAAATCGGAATGTGGAATTCCATGTACATACCAATGCATCCAATTTTGCTTTAGGTGTTACGTTGGGAAAAAATCCAGATAATACTATTGATAAACTAATACTCTATGCTAGTAGATTAATGAACAATGCAAAGACGAACTATTCCACCACAAAAAGGAATTGTTGGCCATGATTCATGTAATAAAGAAATTACAACATTATTTACTTGGTAATAACTTCACCTTCTTTGTCACCCACCAAGTTTTGTTATATTTGGCAAATAAACCAGTCGTTATAGGTCGTATTGCGAAATGGTTGTTACTTTTATAGGAATTCAATTTTAAAGTAGTTTACAAATTGAGTCAAGTATACATTGTGCTAGACCAATTATCCTAGATAAGCCATGGTGAACTGGCTATTGGAGTTGATGACCAATTACCTAATGCAATTTTATTCACAATGGGAATTGATTAGTATGGTCCTATATTGGAATACTTACCAAAAAAGTATTTTGAAAATAATATACCAAAAAAGGAAAGAAGTCATATTATAGTAAAATCTAGACCATATACATTATATGACAAAGTTTTATACAATCTAGGACCAAACAATGTTTTACGGCAATGTTATCACCCACTGAAGCTTCTAAGGTATTTGTGGAATTACATGAAGGACTCATCAAAGGACATTTTGGCATTAACACCACTATTAAAAAGATATTGACTTTAGGTTATTGGTGGCTAACATTATTTGATGCAGTTGAAATGTGTTGAACATGTGATATCTATCAACATTTGGGACCACTATGGCAGAATGACAATGGACCCTTTAAACCAATTTTGGCATTTGAACTATTTATGAAGTGGGGATTTGATTTTATGGGCCCAATTAAACTAGTAGCAAGATATATCAGTAATTGATCAATATAGTATTGTAGCTACGAATTATACAACTAAATGGGTTGAAGCAAAAGCCTTACAAAACAATGATTCAAAGTATAGCAAAAATTTTGTATGAACATATTATCACACGTTTTGGTTGTCCAATTCATTTAATAAATGATCAAGGGAGTCATTTCATTAATAGGAATATTGAAATACTCACACAGGAATTTATGATCACCCATCACAAATCAACAACTTACTATCCCCAAGGGAATGGACAAGCTGAATTGACAAATAAAACCTTAGGCATGATACTTGCCAAAATAGTTAATGCAAATTGAATAGATTGGGATGTTATGTTATTTACAAAACTAGGGGCATATTGAACAACATACAAAATAACCATTCAATATACCCCTTTTGAGTTGGTTTATGGAATCCAACCTATGATGTCAAGAGAGTATTTGGTCCCTATTCAATGGATTCGAGGTGTACCTAACAATGATATTGAAACTGCAATTTGGGTAAGAATGGGTGATTTGGTTCATTTTGATGTAAAACGTTAGCAAGCCGAAGAAAATATGAATCACATCCAATTATTAAAAAAATATCAACAAGATGACAAAAACAAAATGAAAAGTTTTGAAGAAGGCGAATTAATATTATGGTTACCAAAGGTAACAAAAATTAAAGGAAGTAAGTTTAAATTGTCGTGGGAAGGTCCATATAAAGTACAGAAAGTATACAATAACTACACAATGGAACTTAATACTTTAAGCAACAATGACGTGTAGAGGGTAAAATATTAATCAACTAAAAAAATATCATCATGGTGAACCACCTATTGTAATAATGAAAACCGTTGTGAATATTGAAGGAAGAGTTAAATCAGTACGAAAGAAGAATGAACATACCACACTTACTAACCTACCTTGGACTGATCATAAAACCAAACCAAAAGAACTCAAACTTAATGTCGCAACCCTAACCTTGGGCTTGCGACCAAGGCAAGGGCTTGTAAGGTTGCAGGCCAAGAGGGAAGCCCGAGAGTGAAGGAAAGTGTGAGGGAATGAACCTTCACACTCCCAAAGGAGCTTCCACTTTGGGAGGTGGAGTCTCGGTGGACTCCCAAATGTTCAGAGAGTGATTGCAAGGGTCAAAACCCAATGGCTCGAGGAGTTCTTTATACCATTGGAAATCTACTGAAATGTAGATGTCTTAAATGGGCTCGCATCACCCATTTGGAATCTTAAACACAAGTTATGGCCAAAAGAAAGGTCAGGAGTCAAATTGGTAATTTGACTCCCGACCACTAAAAGTCAGGAATTGACTTGATTTCCTTACGTGTAGGTGGCGTGCGACATACTGTTGAAAAGCTCTCAACGAGGGTTACAACTTTGTTTTAGAGCTCATCTCAATCAGAGGTTTGCACACAAAGTTATGGGGCCCCAAAGTCGCGAGAGTCCCAACTTTGGCAATTTCAAGACTCCTGGGACAAAAAGCCATTTGGATGTGGGCCTCATGAAGAGGCATAGAGTATACTATAAAGGGGAAGGTGGTGGCTTCCCCCAAGTCCGAGCCGTGATGAGTTTTATGAGTCCAAGTTGCCCATGGTTCGTCCTAGTACCAAAAGTGTTGTAATTATGCACTAACCATTTGGTTTTGTGTAGGTCCGTGTGAGTAGTTGATGCTTGTCACTCTTTTTAGTCCCATCCTGGAGCTTCATCACGCCCCTCTACCCCCTCAAAGTGCTACGAGCCAAGGAGCGTGCCCCAACTCCTTGCTCTTCTGTTGTTTTCAGTTTGGACTCACATTTGAATCCATTAAGGAGCTTGGGAGCACATCGTTTAAGCTATGGAGTAGAAATGATGACACAAACGAAATCGAATGGCTGCCAAGTGGCAAGCTGAGGTTTAAGGAAATAAAGCCAAGAAAACGTAACCATAATTCAAGAAGACCTAAATACATGTGAACATCAAGAACATCCACTAGAAGAAATATGAAAATCAACGATTGGATTTACGAGTCATTTGTAGTTATAATGGACACATGTGACTAAAAATAGCCTAGTCACCTAAGACAAGTGCCATAAGATAGTTAGTTGCAAAGGACATGACATGGCCATGAAGTTGAAAGTGTAGTCACAAACTTTGTGAGTAGGCCATAATTTATTATCCATTGCCATGGATGCTCCTTAATATGATGTGGAACCCCAATTTGCGATTACATTTGTGACTTCATTTGGGATAGTTGCATGCTAGCAAATGTGCCATTGATGGGTGGTTAGGATTTAACCACGTGGTAATTTAAAGAACCAATGGCCATAAAACATGTGGCAATTTTCCATTTATTCAAAAAAGATATGTTATAATTATAATAATTAAATAGCATAATTACAACAATTAAATATTATATTAGTATAATTAATTAAATTCAATATTATAATCAATTCATTATAATCTATCCTAGGCTAAACTATAATAGGCAACCTATTTTAGGCTAGGCTAGGGTAGAATAGGCTACCTAGCATAGGCTAAGTAGGTAGGTAGGATCCTATTTATTTTGTTGGGGACAAGCCTTTTGATTGGCTCATCCCATATGGCACATGCACTATGTTTATAGTGCATGCCATGAATCTAATCCATTCTTTCACCTATTTATATACTTTAAAAGTTTGAAGTTGTAGACAAAGGATATGGGATAAATTCTAATGAAAGGGAAACACTACAACATTACAACATTATCACATCCTTTGTCCTATACAAAAAATTATCATATATCAACACAATAAAATACCTACTACTTAATTTAACTACTTATTACCTACTACCTATCCTACTTATCACATACTACCTAGGTTAAATATTTATTATCTACTACCTAGCCTACCTAATAATTTAATTACTTAGCCAACATTTCATAAATTGCATGGACACATAGGATTACAAAGATCATAGTCACAACTATAGTAGGTTTGGATAACAATCATATTGTAGTTGCAAGATGATGGTCAAAATGGACAAGATTTTTTTTAATGATTGGGTCAACTATACCTACCCAAATTTGTTCCAACAATTACTACTAATAGAAGTATGAATAGGGGGTTTAAATTAAACAAACCTACTATGAAGAAACAAATAGAAGAAAACTCCAACAACCTACTCACAATGCCTATGGATGAATAGAAGCCTTTTTAACCATTATTACATTTATTAAGCCCAAGATAGTAGGAGGAATTATGGGCCATTAAACACATGTATTCATTATGGAAAGACTTTGCAGGAAGAGACAATGAACGTATTGAACGTATTGTTGAATGGAACTCTAGGGCACATGAAGAACAAGACAAGAAAATTAGAAGAAGAGTGACAATAGAGCAAGAAGCATTGTTGAGATAGGGAATTGATGGAAAGGTTTTTGCAAAGAATTATGCAAGAAGATGGCACACATTACGATTTGTAGCATTAGACAATAAAAAATCTTGTTGTGAAAACACTTAGAAAGAACTCAAAGAAGAGTGAGACAAGGGTATAGATGGGGAAGAGAGTGGCATCGAGAACTTAGACTTAGAGGACTTTACAAGTTTTTAGACTCCAAACATTACTATGAAGGATCAAAGAAACAAGCTTTGACAAAGAGAGGTGATCATACGAAAAGGAGCCTTCAAAGTCTTCCAAGAAAAAAAGCACATGCAATGTGATCACAAGTTTGAAGAAATCAAGTTGCGGGTGCAATAATACTTAAAAGCAAAGCAAGAGTCAAAGGTGCAATGATATTCCATAACAAAACAATAGCATTTGGATTCTCAGGTATTACAATTTGATTTTGACCTTTTCTTCATAGGAGTTTATCGAAAGCCTTTGTAGTCTCCTTATAGGCAATTTGTGATAATACTTTATAACTAGGACTTCAATTTGTATAAGGAATAGATCATTGAAATGAAGCATAATTTAGAAGGTAGGAGTGTCAATGCTGCTCCAAAACGGCGGCGTGTCAAGGAAGTGGAGAGGAGTATCATTCCAAAGGATCTAGAAATGATTAATTTCGTCGGATGTATGCATGGGATGATACGGTTTCTAGAGAGATGATAGGTAAGTTGGGCGAAAAAGGCATGCTTCATCCAACTTCAAAATTTTGATTGGATTGAAGTTAATTCTTCCATAATTATAGACATGATTTGTAACTACCAAGTCATTAATGAAGTGATAATGTTACATGGGAAACAAATCAAATTGCAAGTCGAAGTTGTTGTTAAGATTTTCAAACTTCCTTGCACCAAAGTAGTTACAAGAGGGAAGGAAGGTTACAATGTCTCCATTGCTAAATACTTCACAAGGGAAGAAGCAAAACAATACATCCCACACTCTGGATACTTGATAGCCAAAACAAATGGACCTTTGAAGGTCATGAAGTTAGTAACTTTAACGGAAATAGTAACTTTCAGATAGGGTAACAAGTATGCACCTAGTGCACTTATTGCAATTAATCATGCAATTGAAGAAGGAACTACCAACTGAGAGCATGGTTCACACAGAAGCTGCAAAACGAAATTATTGTTTTTTAGCAAAAAGTTAGCAAATTAAAAAATAACTTAATAGGACCCGCCTTAACCATCATTAGCAAATTTTATGAAAAGAATGGGCCCATGGAAAAGGACAAGCCTTTATGCCAAGAAGAAGAACACAAACTATCATTAATGTGCGAGTAGTCATGTTAATTAGCCAAAAGAAGAAAAAGAAGAAGGAAGAGTCATCATCATGAACACCCTACATTATTGTTACTACAAGAGGGGGATACCCATAATATTACACTAGAACAGTTGAGCTATTACCAATAGCAAAGATAGGGGAAGATACTATAGTAGGTGATGGCAATGAGGGGCAAGGTTTAAAGTAAGTTATATCAAGGATGGTGGACTAAAACCCTATGGTCATAGTGACAAAAGAAATGGCTAACCAAGAGTGTTACATAGCTGAAGAAGTGCAAAACACTAGGGAAACCGACATACTAATAGAAGTAACACATGAGCACATCGAGTCCAATGAAGCTAGGGAAGATAGAAGGAAGTTGATGAAAGAAACGAAGTTTCAGTGGTAGTAACACCCATGGCCACTTAACCTATATTAGTTGAAAAGACACAGGACATTGAAGAACAAGTCAAAATGCCAAAATCAATATATGTGGAAGACATTTTGACAAAAGCAGTGGCTATGTTTTATGAAAGGGATGTAACTAAAGATATGAAATAAGAGAAGGAGTTGGAAGATATTGTTGAAGAATTCTTGGTAGTAATATGAAAAACTCGTAAAGAGGGTGAACAACAAGAAAAAATCATTCAACAATTAAAAGCAAACTAATGTCTTTGATTAACGAAATTCAAAAGGACCTGGAAAAACATATTTAGGACATACCTAAGCATGTCCAGTTCCTAGAAAACATTCATAAGGATGATCAATTGGGGCTAGCAGCCTTGAAGAAAATATGTGTTCAACTCATGGTCAAGCTAGAAAAAAAGGATGCTAATCAATAGAAAAGAGAAGAAGTATTCAAGGCTATAGGGAAGAAGGATTTGGAAAATTGATAAAGATCTTAGAATTGGATCTAAGAAAGTTGAAGAGTCATAAAAAATGGTGGAAGTAGAAAAACAAATAGCTTAGGAGAGTCAACTTGAAATCATTGTAAGGGCCGATGTAGAGATCACATACCAGAAGCATGAAGTTCGAATGTTGATGGCAGAAAAAAAATCGTTGCATGAAAAATTCAAGGGTTTTGAGGAGGAATTACAAAAACGTGATGACAAAATAACAAATTTCGAGACAATGCTTAAGAAAAATTGTGCTAACCATAATCAGGATTGAAAGATAATGGTGGGGAAAGAACACATGTGGTAGAAAGAACTTCATGCTATAATTGTGAAAATGCGAAGGTTGGAGAGAACTTTAATGGCATTTCAAACCATTATAAAATGGGAAAATGTTGCTGTAAAAAATTAGGTAAAAGTAATTCTCTATGAATAATTTGTTCTAAAATTACTAGAAAATGTTCAAGTTGCACTCAAAGAGACACTGATGGAAATGAAGAAATGACATTTTGACCATACCAAAAGTTACATTGAGGCCCTAGATGCGACTTATGTGGGGATAGAAGAGCTAGAAGCTAAGAAAGAAAATATAGAAGGAGATGAAGGAAAGGAAAAAGATGGAGGAGAAGAGAAGACGAAGGAGAAAAGGAAGGAAGTAGTAGATATTTCTAATGAAAACAAAGTCTTACCCATAGTTGTGTTGCTGAAGGAAGAGACTATTGAAATAGCTATACAAAATAATGTTTGGAAATATCAAGACAAAGCCACAAGGATGGACACCAAGTGGATAAAGATAAGAAATCAGAAGTTGATTTACGGGTTGGTTGTGCCAAGAATTGTTTCTCCCACTTTGGCAAGACAAACAACCATCACGCCATGCTTTCGCATAGATACAATCCATATGTTACTAGAGATGGAATATCTTTATCCCTTACTACTTAACCTTGAAGCTTACTGTCTATTACATAAGTTTTAGATTTGTTAAAAGGTCGGAGTGGCACCACCAATGTTAGGAACACACATTAGGAGAAAGTAGTTTCTTGCTATGTGGAAAATAGATAATTTGGAGTGGAGAGAATATTTAGCCTATAACATTATCTACTATTACATCCAATATCATGAGCCTTGCGAGTATGGAATGTTAGAGTTCACTGCAAGATGTTTAGGTATCTATGTTTTACTGTCACAACCCTAGCTTTGGGCTTGCTACCAAGGCAAAGGGGTTGCAAGGTTGCAGGCCAAGAGGAAGGAAGCTCGGGAGTCAAGGCAAAGGCATTGCAAGGTTACGGGCCAAGAGGAAGCCGGGGAGTCACATCACATACTCCTGGGAATGTAAGAAAGTGTGAGGGAATGTGAAGGAGTGAACACTCACACTCCCAAGGCAACTCCCACTCCCAAGGCAACTCCCACTTTCGGAGATGGAGTCCCGGTGGACTCCCAAAACTTTAGAGAGTGATTTGAGGGGTCAAAATTCAATGGCTTGTGGCGTTCTTTCTATCATTGGAAATCTCTTGAAACGTAGATGTCTAAAATATATTCGCATTGCTCATTTAGACATCTAAAACATAAGTTATGGCCAAAAGAAGGGCCGGGAGTCAAACTACCAATTTGACTCTCGACCAGAAAAAGTCGAGAATCGACCCGCTTTAGTTGTCTGCAGATGACGTGCAACATACCGTTGAAAAGCTCTCGATGAGAGCTACAACTTTGCTTTAGACCGCACCTCAACCGGAGGTCCGTTCGCAAAGTTATGGGGCTCCAAAGTCGTGGAAGTCCCAGCTGGCGAGATTTCGGGACTCCCACTCGGGAGTCCCGGGAGAGAAAAGCCATTTGGATGTAGGCTTCGTGGCCAGCCATAGAGTATACTATAAGGGGGAAGGTGGTGGCTTCCCCCAAGTCCGGGCCGTGGTGAATCTTATGTGTCTATGTTGCCTGTGGCTTATCCTAGTACCAAAGGTGCTCCAACTATGCACTAACCACTTTGTGTGGGTTGTGTGCAGGCCTGTGTGAGTGAGTGAAGCTTGTCAGCTCTTCCTAGTCCCATCCCGAAGCTCCAACACGCCCCTCTACCCCTCAAAGTGTTGTGAGCTAGGGAGCGTGCTTCGACTCCTCCCTCTTCCACTGTTTTCTACTTGGGCTCACATTTGATCCTTTAAGGAGTTGGGAGTGCGTCATTTACGTTATTACTGACGCACCCCCACACTCCTTGAAAGGTTCAAATGCGAGTCCAAAAGTGAAAACAACGAAAGAAAAAAGAGTTGGGGCACGCTCCCTAACTCGCAACACTTTGGGGGTAGAAGGGTGTGCTAGAGCTCTAAGATGCAGACTAGGACAAGTGACAAGTGGGTTAGTTATTCACACAAATTTACACAAACCAAACAACAAGTTGGATAATGTGTGGTTGGAGCACTTTTGGTGCATGGACGAGTCACGGGCATACACGAACTCATAAGACTCACCACAACCCGAACTTGGGGGAAGCCACCACCTTCCCCCTTATAGTATTCTTTATGCTTGGCCACAGGGCTCGCACCCAAATGTCATTTTGTCTCGGGACTCCCAAGTTGGGAGTCCTAAAATTCCCAAAATTAGGACGCCCGCGACTTTGGAAGCCTATAACTTTTGTGCAGACTTCTGATTAAAGTGAGGTCTAAAGCAAAGTTGTAGCCCTTATCGAGAGCTTTCCAATGATATGTGGGCAATATTATTCGGGTTGAGTTCATGTGTTGCAATTTTGGCCTCCTCAAGAATATAGTTTGCAAATTCCAAAACTCTTGAACTACGCAAACTTCTTCCAAACCTATAATTCAAATCAATAGACATAAAACTTAATAACATACATGAAAATTTTGAACATAAATATTAAAATTACATGCATCAAGACAAAAGTCTTTAAATGGTAGAAAACAAGCACAATTCCTTTTTTACACTTTACACAAAATCATGAATTTGGTAACCAATTCTGCTAGTATGTGTTTGTTGCTAGTTTGCATCCCCAAGCTACAAGATCCTCTTGATAAGCTTCATCACCAATTCTAAATAGTATACATGTGTTATTGTTGATTTCCATCCTCAAACTATGTAAGATCCTTTAAGCTTGATCACCAAAATTTTAAAGATCATAAAAACATAGGTGCTTTTGCCCTTCTTGTAACCCAAACAAATAGACACAATGAAATTCAAGAAGGTACGTTGTAGATCATATCACATACCTTAGGTTAAAGATTAAATAAATTTCCAAACCTCCTCATGGAAGATTGATCACCAAGGTATAGAAATGTTGAGATGTTGCAACATAATCTCAAGAACAATGTCTTTATTTGTGGTACGAATGTGGATCACACCTACGTTTGCACTCCTTACTCTCAGGAATCAGCTATAAGAAGTGGTGATGTTGTTGGAAAAGCTCACCAACATAATTTTTTTCTCTTTACTTTCAACTCCTACAAGGGGTGATGTTGTTGTAGGAACTCACAACACAATTTTTTTCATTCCTTTTTAGCTACAACAAGTTGCAGTAGCATTGTCACAAGAGTTCATGAATGCAATGTTCATCTTCATCCAATTACCTTTGTTGCAAGTCTTGCAACGACCCATTTTTTTAGGTCAACTTGGGAAGAAAAATTATTATATTAAAAAAAAAGGAAACAATCTTGCCAATTAGTATCTTCTATGCTAATGGTTTGGATGTTGCACCTTATGCATGAGGTCCATGGATCAATTCTCATGGAAACTTTGTCTAGCACTATTTTTTACTATTTTTGTGGACAACATCACATCACTTCAATTTTTTATTCAATTTCATCCCCTCCAAATTTAATTACATCACATTAAATTGGATTTCAATAAATTAAAGAAAATAATATTATGAATAACTAACTAATTTCAATGAATAAAAAAAATCCCAAATCTACTATCTTTCATTATAAATGAAATTGGGAAATGGAGTTTTGGATCAAAAAATTCAACTTTTTCCTATTAAATTGTAGCCTATCCCTACTTTAAATAATAGTCCATACGAAAAACTTGAAATTTTTACACTTCAAAATTGATAACACTTGTTAACAAAAAATTAGGATGAAAACAATATGAAATATCATCATATTGATGAAATTAGTTATTATTTTTAGTTGTACATCCCATGTAAGGTAACAAATTTTGGGTTTCATCTAGTTTGTACATCCATGTAGGGTAAAAAATTTTGGTTTTCATCCAATCTATACATCCATGTAGTCATGCATATCTCTATAGTGGTTAATTGTAGAAATATTGTAGTAATGTGTACAACTATAGTTTGTGATCTTAGAATATGTAGTCATGTATACAACTATAGTCGTTGACCCTAGTAACGTAGTTGTAAATTATGTGATTATAGTGACCAACTATAGTCATGTAGTTGCATTCACCACTACAATTAGTAGATAGTCATAAAAGACATGGACAATACTACTACATGAATAAGCTAAGGACATAGTTGCAAAATGTCCTAGTCATGGATGCCATGTTTTGGTGTAGTGGTGAAGTATACAGAAAAAGTAATGTAAGCAACAAAATATTAGGATCTCTTAACAAAAGGACTAAGAAGTAGATGATTTTATGGGATAATAATATTTTGTTGGTACATTATTTGTTAACTCTTGTTTGCATCAACTTCAAAAACTAAATTGTTATAATCATGTTTTTAAAAATAACTTGCAAAACCTTGAATCAAGGACTTAAAATTTGTGGAAATTTGAAAAATAAAGTTCAAGTACTTGAAAATAAGTAAAATGTTTTTGTAAATATTTAGTTTTTTTTTCAAGCATTTCAATATTGATGTGGTGAATATTTTAATATTTTTTTGGTTGATGGAGTTTGTTTTCAAAGCCAAAATCATCCCTAACTTTTTTTTAAATGATGTAATTGTTGCGGATACTTTTGAGGTACTTTTTCAAGTCCAAATGATATGACACAAATTGTTTTGAAAAGCTAGAGGGAGGCTAGAGATGCCCATGAAGAAAACTAAAGGTTTCATTTGTTTTGAAATGCCCAAAAGAAAGTTAAAAGTATTTTTATTTTAATTTTTTCTTGTTTTCAAATAAAAAACAAGGTAACAAGTATGTACAAAATATCTTGCTTGCACCCAATTTTTTTAGTTGACACAAACTTAATCAATTGATAAAAAATTTCTACTACCACAAAGATAACATCCTTATCTTGCCACAATGGGACACATGTCATAAAGTCCATTAAGACATTCTCAAACAAACTTGTCAAAATTGGGAGGGGTCTATATAACCCAAACTTTTTTTTATGCATCACTTTGGTGTTTTGACATTTCATGCACATGTGAACATAATGTACCATGTTTTCCTTCATGTCGGGCCAATAGAATCTTTTATTCAAATTGTCCTATATAAATTTCTCCCCACGGTGCCCCACCATTGGTACATCATGCACCTCTTGCATGACTTTCATGTGCAACTACATTGTGGCATGTAAACACGCAATTGCTTCAATCTAAGTAGCCCATCTAAGAAAGTTATCCCTTTCATTTTTTTCTTGTTGTGTTATTTTATGAAATATTCTTTGTGACACGGTCTTCCACATACCCTTCTTTTAACGTTCTTTGACAACCATGGCTTGAATGGCTTGGATGCTTCCCCAAGGCATTTCACCTTGATACTCCTCTTTTCGATTTAAAACATTGAGCACTACATTATTTTTTCATGGCTTATGGATTAACTCTATGTCCACAAAAGCCAAGGTGTTGTGCCATCACAATTGTTTTGCCATGGCCCTTGGTTATGTTTTGAAGTATCTTAAGGATACATTGTCCGTAAGGACTTTAATCTTTTACGACCCTAGATAATGTGGCCAAGTTTTAAGGCAATTCACTAGAGTGGACAACTATTTTCATGAATTGGCCATTTTAGTTAGGCCCCCACAAGCTTTTTGTTTTTGAAAGCAAACAAGTGGTGATCTTGCATTAACACACCTTAGATTGCAAACCCATTTGCATCATTATGTACCTCAAAGGTGGTAAATGCTTATTTTATGACATTCTTTTTTTTTTTTTAAATTGTTCTTCAACATGTTATTCTCTAAATATTCCAAATCTATAATACTAACAACTACAAATTTAAAAAAAAAAACCCAACAAAAATGTATTTCAAAATCCATGTGTACAAATACTACTTCTATAATAATCAAAAAACAAAATTAAAACCATATTGGAATTTAAAAACAAAACACATGAAACAAAATACGAAGGAACATAATTGATTTCCTCCATCAAAATCTTTTCTAGTTTCTTTCATGAGCTTCTTTCTTTTCTCAAAAACTATTCAACTTGCTAATGATTGCAAACTCATAACTCCTCCCATTAGTCCTTCCCAATTTCCTGCCATGAACATCAATTCAAACTATTGACCAATTTTAATCACTTATCCCTATGTTGCCATTCTATCCTATAGTGATGTATTGCCTTCCATCCACTAATTACACCTTCGTCCACTTTGTCCAATGATAACAATACAATTTTGCCCTTAACAAAAGGGTTTGGAGAAATCTAGGAATTTCAACATTGGAGTTGGAGATAACTTCCCTTTTAGTAAGTTGAATGCATTTCATTGTTCATCTTTCCATTCAAAGGACCATTCCTTGTTAAAGAGGTCCATGAGTGGCTTGGCCAAAGCAAAAAAATCCTTTATGAACTTCATGTAGAAGTTGGTTAACCCTAGGAAAATCCCATTCCCTTGGTCGTCGCTAGACTTTGCCACCCTTTAATGGTTTGGATCTTCTTCGGATCGAGTTTTACCCCTTCTTGGGACAACACACATCCCAAAAATTCCATTTCCAACATGAGGAACTCACTTTTCACTTAGTTAACATAAAAGTTATTCTCCTTTAGGTTTGCAACATGTACTCTAAATGTTTGATGTGCTTTTTTAGTGACTTGGAATAACTAAGATGTTATCAATATAGATGAAGACAAACTTGTTTAATTTATCATGGACCGAATTCATGAAGGTTGTAAAAGTTGAAGGTGCATTACATAACCCAAATGACATGATCAAGAATTCATAAGAATTGTACCTAATCTTCATGGTTATCTTTTCCACATCCCCATGTGTGATGCAGATTTGATAATAGCCTGACTTCAAGTTGATCTAGCTAAAATAATAAACCCCATTTAGATGCTAAAAAATATCATCGATTTGGGGCAAGGGGTAATGAATTTTAATTGTGATTTTATTTAAAACATGATAATCTATGTACATACATAATTTACCATCCATTTTATTCAGAAATAAAAGTAAGGCTCTAGGGTCTTAGCACACTAAGGTGGTATCAAAAGTGGCACATGTGGAGTCCATATTTTTACTTTTTTTGAATTTTTAATTCACATGTTTAGTGTTTTGGCAATGTAAAATTTTCCATTTTAATAAATCACGAACTTTATAAACTATTGGCAACTTATAGAATCTTGATAAATTAAAATATTAAACTTACTTGTAAGCCTTTATTTTAACATTACAATACCTTCACATAGTTTATTATGTAATAAAATTTCATAAATGTTTTTAATGGATTGTGATAGAAGATGTTACATCGTTTTAAAAGTCCACCTTGTAATGAAATGATGGCATTTTATTTTCAAAATTTCAAATTTGATTCTACAAATGTTATAGATTAGTTAAATGAGCCCCTTTTATAATTTTCAATCACATCCCAACACATATTGTACCAAACTTAAAGGTAGCCCCCCCCAAAACTACCCTTGTGACACCAAAAACTGGACACCTTAGTATGCCAAGACCTTCCATAATGCAATTTACTTGGTCGAATGTAATTTTTCTCCACAAAGTCATTGCTTTGATCTTGAACTTTTTGAAACTCTCTTTGGTTAAGTTGGTAAGGTGACTTAAAAGGTGATGATGCACCTAGCACCACTTTAATTTTATGATCAACATCATGACAAAGAGTAAGTTGTTGGGAAATTAGCTCTTTAAAACATCCAAAAAATTATTAATTGTGTTGGAAATACAAGTAGGCCATGTGTTGCCTTCTTTGGCTTTTGCTTTGACATTAAAGTCATTTGCATGTATAAAAATAAAATATGTGATCTCTTGTAATTCTTGCAAAAAGAAATGAATACCTTTGTAAACCTAGCCTAGTATTCCACATTTAAGTTAATCAACCTATTAGTTAACCTAACAATGACTTTTAATTTAGATTTGCTTCTCAAAATATGAACACGATAGGTGTCTAAAAAGGTGCTGCCCAAGTTGGTTTCCATGCTGTTTAATTCACATATTGTGAATATTTCTTCAAACTTTGTATTTTTGAATTCCAAAATTGCACCCAATACCACCTCACTTGATGGTTTTTCATTGCCTTGCATGAATTGCACCTCGATGGGTTTTGCCACCTTTGTGGTTTCCAATTTGAATTGTAGTGTTGCATTTGGATTCACGAATGAATGCATGGCTTAAATGAGTCCAAAAGATAATAAATCACATTAGTTCCTGTTAAGGGGGTAAGTTGAGTATGTGATTTGGGGTGAACAAGGCAGTTAGGATAGGGACTACTTAGGGAACTTTGTTAGTTTGAACTTCGAATTTTTGTTGTTTTGTTTCATTATGATGTGACTTGGGATGGTTCTAAAGGGGGGAGTTCTAAAGAACAAGAGGAGGAGAAGAAGAGGAGACAAGGAGTTTATTTATTTATTTTTGGAGAGAAGAATAGGAAGAATTAGAGGTATTTGCGGTAGAAAACCACAAACTCTGTTTTGATATAGCACAAATTTTAAATGCTATTTTGGAATTTTTTTTCAACAAAACATGGGATTACGCTATAATTTGGATTGATGTTTTTAGTAATACAGAAAAGCATAGACTTCTACAGTGAATTTTATGTTCATTTTTTGTATGAATTTTCTATAGTGTTAGATTATGATGAAATGAATTGTAATATTATTTTTGGAGTTTATTTCAATGTATTCTAAAGTGTAGATTCTAATTATATGATATGATGTTGGAATGAATTGTAGTGTTAAGTTTGTTGAGACTTAAGATAGAAATAATGAACATAGGCATGTGAAATGCAAATTTGTTGTTACAATAATGTGAAATATTTTGTAGGAATTTAAATTTCACTTCTACCATCTAGCAACCATTTTGTGGGGAATTTTATATTTTTCTATTTTTTCTTTTAGTAATGGGAAGGTTTGTTACAAATTTTGTTATATACTATCAATGAGAATGTTCAAATGAATAATGTTGTTTTTATTTATTTTGAATTTTAAAGGGTATGTTAAAAAGTATTAGAGGTCTATATGGTTGAAACCATAAGGATTGTAGAGTGATCTACAAACTTTGAAGATGAAGAATTGTGAAACAAGACGAATTAGATGGTAACCTGAAGTTTATAATGACAATTGGACTTGGAGGCAAATCAATAAGTTATTGAAAGACTGATAGAAAACAATTTTGAAAATGGAGAGGATCATGCAAGGCTTACAAAAACCCCATATTAGAATTTGATGTTGGACAAATGAGTTTTGAAAACAAAGGAAAGTCCTGCAGGGCACATGTCGTTTCTACCATAAGAAATGGTAAACAAGACATATGGACTGGGGGTCTTTAGAAAAGGCATAGTTCCAAACAATGATCTCCACACACAGAGATGAGGTTGACTACTCATTTGAATGAGTGGATGCAATATATTTCTCAGCCATAATCTATGGTTCAGAGTCATAGAGATCAAGATGGAGCAAAGACTTTTGTAGTATTTGATCATTTGCAAGAAATCTCAAGATTAGAGTAGGTGACAGGTCGAAGGAGGGATGTTACAGGAAATATACAACCTAGGTTTGTGTATCAGTCTGCATCTCCAGATTTCTATGAACTAGTGGAACATTGGGAGGTGGATGAAAACACCAATGTTGATGTGTTTAAGGAGATTAAGGAAAATTACCCAAGATCGTATGAATATGCAGAGGCATAGGTGAATGCGTTAGATGAAGTACCGTAGTCATATTCTTATCAAAGGAATCTAAAGTTGTATCAAACAAGGCATGCAACTGAAACACAAAATCATGAATCTGAGGATTCAAAGATCAAGTTATTTTCAAAGGTTTGTGCATTATGTGAAGAAAAAGGACATGTAATCATGGATTATCCTTTTGTACTTTCTCACATCAGAATAGGTATTACTAGGCACATGGAGTTACAAAATGTGGCAAAAGCATTAATGGATCAACCACAAGAACAAGAATTAGGAATTCCTGTAGTCCAAAACAAATTTAGAGGCATGGAGTTGGGAAGTCAATTGGGACATAGAGTCAACAAATTTGTTCATTTATTCAGATTAGTAGCAGAGAACTAGAGAAATATTCACATTCACATACTACACCACAAAGGATACCAATGGGTAACCACAAATTGGAACAACGTCAATCTTGAGTCAACGTAGCTTCACCAATAGTGTCAAAAGCGACAATTGTTGAAACTCGGAGACAACATTTTGGAGTAGGAATTACTCAATCACTTAATGCAGGTATAACAACCATAGGAGTGGGAACAATTGTTGCGCCCAACATAGATGTTGTCAAAAGGGGAATACTAATTGGATCTATAGCAAAATTAGGTAGCGGATTAGGTGGAGTCTTGGCAAGAAGGAATCTAAGTCAAAGTTCAGTGTTACCAACAACTAGTATTAGAGTTGTTGGCATACCTCAAATGGTGTTTATTAATTCGATAACATCTACTCATAGGAACATGACAGCAAATCGACCATTAATGAGCTCAATGGCTATTAGAGGGTGCATAATTGCAGATACCATGTATTCAAGAGGAGGATACCGAAAACCAATTGTTGTAATTGCACCAATTCTTAATCATAAAGATGGCCATTATGTTAGGCCAAACAAGGTAGTTTTTAAGTATCCTAATTTCAAAAAAGATGTTGATTTAGTTGCTCATGTTAGAGTGTTCAATTCTATAGTAAAAACAAATGCAAAGACTTCTGAAAAGTATATCATCAATGTGTTTAACTATATGCTAAAAGATATGGCATCAGATTGATGCCATAATTACATGTCAGACTTTCCTAACTGTACTTTTTTGAAGCTTACATAGGCATTTTACAAACATTGTCGAAAGACTCAAAATGACAAGCAAATATACATGGAGTTGAAAAGCATGAAGTAAGAGGAGATTAAACATGTGGAGATTTATTATGAATGGATTCAAAAGCTATCTCATGTTCACAAGTACCAACCACAAATAATATTTTAGCTATTATGTTTAGAGCGGGTGTGTAATCATTCCTCATAATTACGATTGTAGGAATGAAGCAGTCAACATTATAATAACATAAGGAGGCAACAATGTTGTGTGAAGAAGGCATGATTACTGCAGAAGCAAGAAGTGCATTATCAATACCAAAAAGTATTAAGCAAATAGTACCAACAAAAACACAAAGTAATATAGGGAAGACTGACAAACATTGCACAAATTATTGGATGATAAATCATAATGTGGAGACATGTAGAAAGAAAAAAAAATAGACCATGGTGGCAACCACAAAGGTAACACAACCAAGTCAAAAAACATAGAAGACATCTACATATTCATGTCACATCTGTGGTTTGAATGGCCATAAAATGATAGATTGTCCAAAGTTTGCTAAGATGTAGAAAATGTTTCATGGGAAATCCGTGATAGTAACAGAGGTTCAACCTGTTGCTAAGACACAAATTGTCATTACGGATTTGAATGTGGTGGATGTTAATGTTACCACAAGAAGTAAAGTAACTAAAGAATAGGTGTTCAAGGATAAAGAGCTAAGAAAAGCAAAGAGTGTTGCTGATTGTGAGAAAGAAGAGCAGTTGAAATAGTCTATGGTGGAAATAATTCAATAGATTTAAAAAACACAAACCCAAATTGAAGGGCCATCCACATCCATGGAGAGATGGAACATAACCTCGTCAGGTATGCCAAATACTACTCCTATGGACGCATGAAAGTCTCAGGAAGTAGTGGGTTCATTAGGGAAACTTATCATAGTAAAAGAGATTTTTCTTGTCATTGGTAAGCAAATGTTGGAAACAAATTATACTTTGAACTTAAGACATTTACTTAAAATAACTCCTAAATTAAAGAGATATCTTTGAAATAAGTTGAAATTAAAGAAAACTTAGAATGTAAGTAAAACAACCACAGAAAAACAAGTTGGTTCTTAAGTACCAAAAGTAGGGACAACTAATGTAGCAATCGATAATCATATGGCAATTATCCAAGTATAGATTAGGAAAAATACAGTAAAAGATGTGTTGCTGGATGGAGGTTTTGGAGTTAATATTATCATAGAACAAATGAGATTAAGGTTGGGGTTTCCAAAGTTTAAACCTGCACCATATAATTTGAGGATGGTAGATCAAACAACCACAAAACTAATGGGGTTGATAAAAGATTTGAAGATATATGTTCATGGCATTCCTTACATAACTACGTTTACTATACTTCAAAATATTGTGGTAGATTCTAGTTATTCCATGTTGTTGGGGAGACCATGGTTGAGGGATGTTAAAATGGCACATGATTATGGAAGTAACATTGTTACCATACAAGGGAATGGGATAGTCTAAACAATTATAGTTACCAAACATTTGGGAAGTGAAGTAAGAAGACCAAAAATGTTATTGTACTACAATTATTAGAATGGCGTCACAAATGAAGAAGAAGATATCATCTTTGCTATAAAACCAAAATTGTTCTCCATAGGAATAATCAGTTTACTTAAGACAATTCAATCTATGAAACCATAGATGTGGGGATCATGGATATAGATGTGAAGACAAGTATTTTAGAACAAGGATTTGAAGTACAAAGCATAGAAAGGTAGATACCTAGCAACAAATATGAGCCAAAAGTAGCTTTAAAGGATAATGTGTATCTAAAGATGTATTATATACATCAACTAGGGAATGTTGTAGTGGATGAAATTCCAGTAAACATCAAAGCACAAGGATTGTAGATAGTTGGATGGACGTTAACTGAAGATCAATTTGGGAACTAATGCAGAACCACAAATGGTGAATATTAATGCACAACTGGAAATAAGCAAGGTGCTAGAAGTGGAGCAACTGTTGAAGGAATCCAAAGATGTTTTTGCATGGACATACGAAGATCTTAAAGGGATTCCATTAAAGCTAAAATAACATAGAATTGAGTTGGACATTACTATACTACCAACACATTAAGCCAAGTACAGATAAAATCCAAATTATGCTACAACAGTCAAATAAGATATAGATAAATTGTTAGCAGTTGGATTCATTGAATCTATAGAAGAAGCTACATGGTTGTCACCCATAGTAGTACCACCCAAGAAAAATGGCAAGCTGAAAATTTGTAGAGATTTCAAAAAATTAAATATAGCCACAAAGAAGGATCCACACCCATTACCTTTCATAGATGAGGTGTTGAACACAGTAACAGGGTATAAAGCATATTCCTTCTTAGATGGATATTTATGATATCATCAAATTTTATAGCTAAAGAGGACAAATATAAGATTGCATTTGTTACAAATTACATTTGTTATAAACTGGGGGGTTTTAATATGGAAGGTGATGTTGTTTGGAATTAAAAATGGACCTCCAACATATAAGAGAGTCATGACCAAAACATTCAGAATGACGCGCTCCCAAGTCCCTAGTTAGACCCAAGTTGGGTCTAAATCACTCTCACAGTGGAATTATGAAAAACTTGGGGCACGCTCCCAGCTCTCAGCATTAGAAGGGGTAGAGGGGCGTGTTGAAGCTCCAGGATGGGACTAGGAAGAATGACAAGCTATTCACTTACTCGAACCTACATCAAACCAACCAACAAGTTGGTTAGTTCACATTTTAGAGCACCCTTGGTGCTAGGACAAGCCACGGGCAATTCTGGACTCACTTGATTCATCATAGCCCGGACTCGAGGGAAGCCACCACCTTCTCCCATATAGTATACTCTATGCCTTTCTGTGGCACCCACATCCAAATGGTTTTTTGTCCCGGGACTCCCAAGGAGGAGTCCCGAAATTGTCCCGATTTGGACTCCTGGGACTTTTCACGATCATAACTCTTTGCTCAGACCTCCAATTGAAATGAGGTCTAAAGCAAACGTGTAGCTCTCCTCAAGAGCTTTCCAACGGTGTGCTGCATTCCACCTACACACTAGGGTCGGGTCGATTCCCGACTTTTAATAGTTGGGAGTCAAACTGCCAATTTGACTCCCGGCCCTTCTTTTTGCCATAACTTGTGTTGCAAATGTCCAAATGGTCCATGTGAGGCCATTTTCGACATCTACACTTCAATAGCTTTCTAGTGATATAAAGAACGCCCTAATGCAAGGTATTTTGACCCCTACAATCGAACTCTGAAGTTTCAGGAGTCCTGGAGGACTCCCAAGTCCCCATTTCGGGAGTGTGAGTCTCATCCTCACACTCTCCCAAGTAGGGTTGCGACACAAAAAATATTTGGATAGTTTTATGAAGATATTCCTGGATGACTTTACAATGTATAGTGACATGGAAAGTCATTTGCAGAAGCTTAAACTATGTTTTCAAAAGTGTAGAAAATATGGCATTAGTTTAAATCCAAACAAATGTGCATTTACGGTATTTTTAGGGATGATATTGGGTTTCATTATTTCCAAGGAAGGCAAACTACTAGATCCAAAGAAAATACATGCAACTGTAAACATGCCACCACCTAAAAATGCCCAAAAAATTCAAGTATTCAATGGGATGGCACAATTTTATAGATGTTTTATAAAACATTTCACTACAATTATGGCACCTATTACTAAATTGACCAAAAAGACAAAGACTTTTCTTTGGACAAAAGAATGTTAAAAGGCTTAATAATTGATTAAACAAAAGTATATTGAAGCACCGATATTGATATCACCAAATTGGCAGGTGGAATTTCATGTTCATACTGTTAACAAATAGGAGATCTACTCAAGTGCAAACATAAATCTTTATTGAAAGGAAACTAGAACATAATGCTCACAACACAAAACACAACATCAAGAACTCTCCAAGGTTCTTGTCACAAGAAA
>Ga0116227_10007151_pt1 | contig 22008 bp, 18 predicted proteins | sample S1TSphgellanicum_FD_89693 | JGI IMG/M metagenome (GOLD analysis project Ga0116227, IMG submission 89693) | Host-associated microbial communities from peat moss isolated from Minnesota, USA - S1T2_Fb - Sphagnum magellanicum MG | ecosystem: Host-associated > Plants > Peat moss > Unclassified...
CTTCAGAGCATCCCGGACATGACCAACGCGACGTTCGGCGTCGTGTCCCAGCCGGCCGTGCTGGCCCTCGCGCCGCCGCCGTCGCCGTCGCCGCCGCCGCCCACCCCCCCCCCCCAGCCTCCCCCCCCCCCCCCCCCCCCCCCCCGGCCGCCCCCCCCCCGCCCCCCCCCCCCCCCCCTGGCCCGTGCTGGCCCCCCCCGCCCATGTTGGCCCCCGCCACCCGTGCATAATGATTTCATTGGTCTAATGAACAAGGACTAGTGAATTGCACCCATATTTTGTAGTTGTGAGAGAATTTTTTTAATTTTATTGAGGCCACCTTCCCAATTGGATACAAAAAGGAATGAGGACATGAAGAAGGAAATGAAAAAAACATTAATTTGATGTAAAAAAATTTGGAAATTTATGAATTTATTAAGTTCCACCCAAACCATGGGTCCAAAAGGAAGGCCCTAAATGATGCAACTACAATTCAAAGTTGACATAAAAGTCTACTTGGGTCATGTAATTTTTGATGTCTAATTCTTTATTGTGGAAATATGCAATTGCAAATGGTTTTCAAAATAATTTCAATGGACCACATTAGATGCATCTCATAAAACTTGTTAAATTAAATATTCTATAAACTTGGTCATATTGTGACAAACATTCATACAAGAAACTTTTGTGATATTGAACCAACTTGCATTGGAAAAAACATCTTATGGGATGCATCCAATGTCTTATTGAAATTCTTGTCTAATGTCCAAAACCTAGTACAATTACATTTACATTTACCAAACAAAAACATTTATACTCACAATGGGACAATAAATGAAAATCTTTTACACTTCCTCATCTTTTACATGTTGGACAAGGTGAATGTAAATGTAAATCATTTACATATTTTTACACAATGTTTATATGTGTATTTACACTTGCCCTCCCAAAATTGGTCAACAATCCAAAAGCCTAAGGCCAACAGAACATTTTGTCCAATACAAGTTGGTTCAATATCACAAAAGTTTTTTGTATAAATGTTTGTCACAATATGACCAAGTTTCTGGAATATTTAATTTAAAAAGTCACTAAACACTAAAATTTTAAATGGGTTATTGAATAAGTAAATTCTGAAATACCAATATATGAATAAATAATTTTCCAAGATGTCATTAAATAAATATTAAAAAGTGATAAGTAGTTTAGCAAAGTCATTACCAAGATGAAATTTGAATGTGTGACCTAGTAAACATGCCCATAACAAAGCAAAGGTCAATAAATTGAACAACCTTTTAATAAATGGGAAACCTTATGATAGACTATTTCATTGTTGGTATTTGTGCATTAAGTTGCCTAATATTGAACATATGATAGTTGATTCATTTTTTATCATTTATGCATAAACCACTATCATGCATCATTAGCGGTCTTTTTTAGTGCCCTTTATGCTTGTTTCTTACTCTAAACATTGTGTGTCCATAGCCATGTAGTGTGCGCAAGCCATAATGATTTTTCATTGGGCTCCTACACTTGGTTGGGGTTCTTCATCTCTTCCACACATCATAGCCAATACATTTCCATCACTAGTCGATTTGTGACAAATGATAGCTCTTTCATCTCAAGTCTTCTTTGTTATTGTTGATTGTCATTTCATAGCTAGGAATCCTCTTTGCATAAGGTCTTTGCTTGATTTTTGTTGGTAGTTAGCTTTTGTTTTTTTCTTTGGGTTGTGTCTATTTGTGTTTCCATTTGCCTTGTACTTGTGATGGATGGGTTTCCATCCTTGATTTTGATTTACAAGGTGTGTCTTTTGTTTGGAAATCTTGATTTGATTGGTCATGAGTAATATGTTGTTTGGAAATGGATAACTAAGGGAATTTTATTGAAAGACATTTTATTAACATTCACATAGTTATGTTTGGTAATAGGCATATTTGGTCACTTAAGTAAATCATTTTGTTTTTCTTCATTTTATGTTGCCAATGTCATGAATTGTAAAACAATGTTTTTCAAATAAGTTTTTTGAACTTTTGGTAAACCCCTTATTTTTGGCCTTACTACAAATGTGTTTGGTAATAAATAAATAAAATTTTAATTTCTTTTGTATTTCACAATACCTCTGACTTTGATGATTAGGGAAAGGGGAGAGCTATACATGCGTAGGGCATTTAACCAATTGTTATAGGGCTAGAATGTGTCTTATACCCCTTTTGTTTTGGAGGCCTTAATTTTTGCATTTCTCCCCAAAATTTGATGTTCCTAAAGAGCTATTAGTGGCTAGACTCGTGCCCTAGAAAAGTTTTGGAACACCAAGGCTATCAAATTCACGAGCATTAAACCCCAAAAGCCTTTGACCCAACAAGGCCATCAATTGAGCATCAAATGCATGGTCATTGAGCCCCAACTCTCTAAGCTACTACATGTTCGATGACTAGCCTATCTACCTTATAAAGGGAGGAAAAAAATGAATTTTCTATCTAGTTTGCATCAAGGAAGAAAATCCATTCAATTTTCAATAATTTGCTAACCCTCAAATAAAACATTCCCCTTCATAATTGCGAAACTAAACTGAAATCATCCTTGTTAAGGAAATGGATGAGATTTCCGATTGGCATTATATTCATCTATTCCCTTGCCGTCACCGTCGCCGTCGGTCGCCGTGCCCGGTGACCGCTGGCGTCGCGACGTCGGTGGCGAAGGAGTCGGCGGTTTGAATGTCGTGCGCAACGGCTCCTTTCCTTTTTGCGTTGCAACGGCTCCTCCTCGATCCTCCTCCCCACTTCGCCCCCCTTAACGGCTCCTCTCCTCCTCCTCGCGCGAAGGATTTGCACTCGCCGAATTCGCAATTCCACTTTCCGCTTCAAGAATGTGGTGGCAGCAAAATTCAAACAATTAATTTTTAAGCATTAAATGAATCCGTTCTAGAAACCCAGTACGACAGGGTCCAAGAATCCAGCATTGAATGGAACCCATGATGACGATCATCATCTTCATCATCCAGGAATCCCTTGCTCGTGACCTCTGTTGCTCTTCTTGTACGATTCGTTAGTCCTCTCATCATCAGAATTGGATGGATGGGTAGAAAGAAAGAATTCTGCTCCACATTTTGAGCTTCCGATTGATCCTCAATGGGTCTAGTCTCCCATTTGTCTAGAGTATAGAATTGGGTCATTATGAGAAACGAGCTGGGGTTGATGAGGGAGAATCTATTGTGAGGGACAGGATCGGAGGCCGTAGAGAGAGAGAGAGAGAGAGAGAGAGAGAGATAGTCACAGATGGAGATTGCAGACTGTGTGAGACAGAGGTCCGGACTACCTACGGAGAGAGACGTACTACTGGAGTCCGAGAACTGAGCGTTGTGTGGTGAGCTGTAGAGGAGAGCGCGAGGTTGGAGTTTAGGAGCTGAGGGCAGAGATTGGGAGAGAGTTGGAGAGGAAGCGTGAAATAGGAGGGATTGTGGCCGAAATCAAGCATGGCACAGCTGGTGTTGTCAGAGGAGGAGAGAGTGGTGGATCAGGAGCTCGGGTATCCTCGGTGCTATGGCAAGCTTTGTAGCCGAGCTTTTGCGGGGGCAGATCTTGGCTTCTTTACGCCATTCACCGCTGGGCCTCCCCAACGCTTTGTTCCCTACTCTCCGCCGGCTGAAGATGTAAGCTCTCTCTCTGTCTCTCTCACAGAGACACCCATAACATTGCGGTGCAAGTTCTTGGTGGGAGAGTGCTTCTCACTGATTAACAAACTTGAGAGGTTGTGGGGTGGAGCAGCTAGCGAAGCTGAAGGAGTGGGACACCGTGTTCCCAGCTGTGGCAGAGGTGGAGAAGGAGGCATCCAATGCGCACAAGTACGCTGAGGAGCTTTGGGAGCAGCTCGATCATCTTGGGTATGTAACCCTGAAAAAAACATTATTACCCAACAACAACAACAGCTTTATATTTCCATGCTTCTTCCCAATTTTCTCCAAGTCTAGCTGAAGATCAGCATAGCATTCCCATGATCAGAGCAGCCCCATGATCAGCATCTCCATGATATGCAGGAATGCAGGGTTTGATCCAGCCAAGTTCAGAGTGGACAAATATGGAAATGTGTTGTACTGGAGTGCAGATCCTTCCTCGCCACTTTCATGGGAAGTTGATCACTGGTTCCCTCTTTCAAGTAAGTACACTTTCAGAAAACACATACACTCCTATGGTTTTGAAGCAAAAGCCATGCCCTTCATGATCTTGTTCAGAAACAGTTTTGCATTGAGAATCCTAGCAAACAAACAAGCAAGGACCCTCACAACCTTTCATGTCATTGATTACTGTTTGTAAATGCAGGAGGTGGACGAACTCTGGCAAGTAACCTGCAAATTGTGCAATGGCAGGCACGACAGCGCAAGAAGAATAGGCTTGAATTCCTTGTACCTTGGTGGGATCTTCAGCATGGAGTCTCTATCAACCAGTTTCTATCTGCCTTTGCCTCCAAGAATGCTGAATTCAGGTAGGGTTTGTTGTCCCCAAATTTCAACATAGAAATTCATTCCTGTGAGATGCATTGACTCATGCTCCATATGGCTCTTGCTCTACACCTTGATGATGAGCATATGGATCGTGTGTACCACAGAGATGGGAAGAAATGAGGATTGCATTTGAATGTCCACAGAAAGAGCATCTGAAGTCCCTTTGTACTACCATGCAGACGCCGGTCATTTGCTCTCTTCTTTGCTGGTGGTGAGGATGAGAACATTGTGAGACAGCATGTGGGAGATTGTGGCCCATGGCCACCACAATTCCGTGAGAAGAAGATTCATTGTGGTCTTGCTGGAGCTGCAATTGTGTCCATAGCAAAGGACAATGATGAGGCCGCTGTGCTCTTGAGCTCAAACTGTTCAGTACAAACAGCAGCTAGCAATTCAGAGCTTGCATCTGTTCCTGGTAAGAAGAAAAACTGTTCTTCAGCAATGCATTTCTAGGAAAAAGTAGCTCCTGCAATCTTCCTTGCTAGGGTTTTTCCTAACCTCAAACTTCCATCTCTGGTAGATTAGATGTGGTGATGAGTTTTAAATCCTCCTGGAGATGAGAAAACCTCCCTTGCAACAAAAAAAGTATGGAAACTGATGTCCTAAACCACCTAGAATGCTTGGCTTTTGGATTTTCTGGAACCCATCAGGAACAACACTTGTGCGGCGGATTTGGAGTGGTGAGGAAGAGGATGCATTGAAGAGAGCTGTGCAAAGATTTGGAGCAGGAAGCTGGAAGGAGATCAAGGATTCTGAACCTTCACTTATGAATCGCTCCATTGTCCAGATAAGGGAGAAGGTGCTTGAAGAAGCTTCTTCAACTCGATTCCTCAATGTTTTGATCTTGTAGCATTACTACATCTTTGGATGCAGTTCAGGCTCATTTTGATCTGCATTTCTGGTTCTCACACTGAAGACAGGGATGCGCAAGCCAGATGATGATTGTATGATTCTGGTGTTTACAGGAGCGATCAATGAGAGGGGACCGACAGTTTGGCAAAGAGAACAATTCAACTGCTTGGTGCCGTGACTATGATCGACAAACAGTAATCACAAATGCAATGCAAAAGGTACCTAGACAGTTCTTCCTCCACCCACTTACATGGAGATCAGTGTTATTGTTGATGCTGAGACCAGCATGTTGTTGATGGTGGGTTTTTGCATCAATCCATAGATGGGTTTCTAGATTAGCACCACCTGAGGATTTTGTTGGTCTGTGGTGAGTATTCAGGAGCTGCGATTGAAGGTAATCAGAGAGGAAGGGAAGCAGGAGAAGTCAGAAGAGATCCTACAGCTAGAGGAGACAGTGCAAACACTCAAGGAGCAGAATGAGAAAGAGAGACTAGCATTGGTGGAGCTAGAGGGAGTGCTGTCAAAACAGAAACAGCGTATTGAGAAACAACGGCGATGGGCTGAGACTCAATCTTCCTATCGCTTATGCCTTGAACGAATGATTCGTGACACCATGCACCAGTATGGTTTCTCTCCCTATTGCCATTGGCCTTGAGAGTTTCTTCTTGAGCTTTCTTTGAACCATTGCTGAAACTCTCCTCCACCTTCCTCTAACCAAGGTCACATGAGAAAGAATAACTAGATGTATGGAAGGTTAGCTGGTATTAAAGTGCATGTGTGTCCTGTCGCAGGAGCATCTCTTACAAGGAGCAAGCTCGATTGAATCAAGCAGCTTGCAATGCACTTATGGCACGGCTAGATTGCCAGAAGATGACATGTGAAACTGCTGAAAAAGACCTACTCCAACGGTATTCGCAACGACAGGCCTTGGCAGCTTTGGCATCAACAGAGTTCATTGGTACTGACCACAACAAATCACTGAAAGGTAGGGACATTGTTGATGTGAGCAGCTGCCTTTCACTTGTAACTACAAGTGAAGGGCAAGTTCTATCACCTGACAAGGGACTCCTTGAGCAAGACACCATTGGGCTATGTAGTGAGAGTGAGGATGGGAACATTGTCAATGCTCATAGGACAAAGATCAAGCATTGTGGATCAGTAGATCCTTTGAAGGCACAACAGAAGCAGGAGCATTTTGAAGAGACTCACAGTGACAAAGACAATGCAGGTAGATCTCTCATTGGGCTTTCTGTGAATTGCAAAAGTGTTATTGCCTCATATTACTGCATGTCAACTGGTCAAGTATTTGAGCTTCATTTTCTTGAAAGTGCACACTTACTTTGTGGGTGCTTTCATTACAGGTGGATTGCAAAATGATGCGGGTCCAAGAAAGGAAATTGCAGTGCCTCCCACGTTGAGCCAAGAGGAGAAAATGCTGGCTCCATTGCAGAGCTTTGACCTCAGTGCCCAAGCTCAGTGTTCCAGTCTCAAGAACACAAAGCAAGGTCAGTCCCAAATCAACTTTGAGGATCAGCCAGATGCCTGATTCAAGCATGTGACCCTGATTCATGCATGTGTGACCCCAAACCTGCAGCCTTTCACCAGAATGTGCTTATCAAGAAGTTATGTGCAATGCTGTTTGTGGGGTCAGGTTTTCAAGAAGAAGAGGGCCACGACACTGATGGCTTGAAGCTCCAGGAGTGTCACAAGTTTCATGAAGTGCATGAAGCTGAGGTGACAGAGCCACAAGCCTCTGACAATGAGAAGGATTTGGCCAAAAATTTCAGCAATGTGAAGAAGACTGAGTGTAGTAACTCATCACATGAATTTCAGGAGAAGCCCCTTGATCCATTGCTTGAGTGCAGTGAGAAGGATGTCATTATGGTTGAGACTACAACATCCATGCAAGCTGAGAGATGCAGCAATGCTGACCCACAATCCAATGGAAACTTAGCTGATTTGCAGGCATCCACAACCTCTGCAATGGAAACAACATACCATCATAACAAGCTGGAAGCTGCTGCACATGAGGATGATGAGTTCATCACCTCTGAAGATGAGAGAATTCGTGAAATTGGCAAGTCCAATCTGGACAAATGGTTGCATGTGCTTTTTGAGGATGCAGGTTCTCCTCGCATCAGCACAGATGATGCCTCCCAAATCCAACCTGCACACAATTCAACGTTGGGGCAGCAGCCACCCCTTTCACCAGCTTTATCAAAAATAAGCATGGCTGCCTTGAGGGGAAGCATTGAGCTAGATGGAGGCAGAGACAATCATGTATGTATCCACCTCTTCAGAAAAACAAATCCATTTTTTGCAGTATGCATTACAGTGATGAGCTTTACATGTCTGTTATGGGGTTTGTCTTTTCTGTCATGTTCAAGACTTTGTTTATCTTTCTTGACAACAGGAGTTCCTCAGGAAGGATGATGCAACAAGCAAGTCAAAGAGACGATGGGGAGGGTTGATGCGGAAGCTGAGTGTGAAGCACTTAGATGAACTTTATGAGGAAGAGCCACCATCACCACAAAGGGATAACAGAAACAACCTCAGAAATGCTCTCAAGTCTTTTGAAGATTTCAAGATGAATGGTGACATTCAAGAGAAGCAAGAAGACAATGTGGTGGCACATGGTTCTTCAGAAGGTGCAGACAACAAAAGCTCAGCAATCCAAAGCAATCCAGAGTTGGCAAAACCCACAAAGAGTGGGGGAGCTGCTGAGTGGTACAATAAGAATTCCATGAAAAAGGAAGCTGCTGATGACAACAACAAGCTTCAAAGTGGTAAATTGATATGGGATGATCATGTGAACAGTAATAATGCTGGCAGCGACTCATGGGAGCTTATGTCAAAGCTGGGTGCTGAAGTGGAAGGTGATGACAAAGGTCATGAAGAATGTGACAATATTGAGAGCAGCACAAATCAATACAGTCAATTGTTCATGGATTTGAAAGATGGTGGTGGTGCTGCATCAAAGCACAGAATTCGAGCATCTCTCAAGGCCTGCACTTTGAAGTGGAGAAAAGCTGTGAGAAAACATGAGAGCAAACCCTCACTAGATGGGTGTGCTTCACTTCAGGTTAATAATCCTCTAATCTTCAAACCTGAAGTTATTACTCTCCCTTAATCTGAAACTAGTCCCTAAATCAAACAATCAAACATTAAAACCTCAATAAATAGTTAAATTCTAGATCTGTATTTGTGTGAAAGCTCTGTACCCTAAAACCCAAAACTTAGATTTGTCTTGCCATGGCACATTTCTATGTAACCTTCAATTTACTGAACGAAGCATTTCTAGTTTGAGGCTTCTTAATTCAGTTCTTCTGGGTCTCACAAGCAAAAAACATCGAGAGACCTTGAAAATTCCCATCATACTTCTGTAGGCATTTGCAATACACGTAGAAACAGAGAACACAGTATTTGCTATTTGCTTTGTAATATGATGTTGTAATATCCTGCAATTGCAACACATCTATCATGTGTGGAATAAGGTTACTGAAAGCTTACAAACTCTCCTTGTTGACATGATCACAAAATGTTGTTTATCCCATTCAAAAGTCAAATAAGCTTTGCAAAACTAGGCTAGTGATGAGTTATACAAAACTAACTATCCAAATCTCAAACTGGATGTCATTACAAACTTTGAAAGACCTTGAAGAATAGAATCTTATTGCATCAGAAAATGGGTTGACTATATAATAAGGTATGGATGATTTGATCATATGCCACAACATCCCTCAGTGTTTCAGTTCTACGTCGAGGGATTCATGGACTCAAAATTTTCATCCCAATAATCATGTTGTAGCACAATACTGCAAACCCTAAACCTGAAGTTATTGTAACATATAGAATTGGAGATTGTGAGAAAATGCACATTTTTCGTCAATTTGTTCCTTGAACTGATTATAAACTATATGGTTTTTTGTAATTTCTTTTCATTCTGAGAATTAATTTAAATAAATTTAGCATTTATGTTCTTTGTTGCAATCTATGGATTAATTAAACAAAACCCAAAACACAACAACCTCCACAAGTTGTGATATGTAGCTTTTAAAATTGGGATGTCCTAAGATGGTGAATGATTTGTTACACTTTCACTCAAACGAATTCATACTTCAATGTGAAAGTGTGGATGACCCACCTTATTGCAAAGTGCCACACAAGGAAATGCACACAACTTTCACTTCTACCATTTGTTCTATGCTTTCTAAACACCTCACATGTAACGTACCTTTTGGATGTTTTTTGGAAATTTTCCACATAATCAAGCCTTGATCAAAAGCATGTTGGACATATTTTTAACATGTCGTAAGTACTAGAAACAAAATTGATAGAAATGAAATAACATGATTATATCTATACGCATACTAAATCTTTTTATAAAGCATGCCATTAAAACAAAATGCTTGCTCATGGGGCGGAGGAATAATTGTCCGGTCTATTGATGTGGCCTAGAGTTACACTAAAAAAACATTTAAGAGGTTTTTACAACTAAGGTAAAACCATGTACCAATGCAATTTTCAATCTTGGTAGGATCTTCATTCATTAGTAAAATTCTGAGTTGCAAATCAATTAGATTTTTTAGGTACTTTACAACCAATAAATATGCAATATTACTTTCTTCAATAATTGGGGAATTAAAAACTTCAAACTCAGTCACACAAAATTCAGTAAATAAATAAAACAACCTTTAACTTATCAATCATCTTCACTTCCATTTTTTGTTACATCCAAATTACATGCATTTGATGCAACATTCATATTTGCATTTGTTTGAGTGCTAGTAAGAATTAGGAAGACTTTGGAAGAATTTTTTTTACTGTAAATTCAAATAATGTCGCTAATGTTTTTGGAAAAATTGTTTCAATATCACAAAATTGAAAAAAGAAATTCCTAGTTTGACATTCAAAAAATCAATTTACACATAATCCTTCACTTTCACAACTTTTTTAGTCAAATTGTAATCAAACAAGCCAACAATGACAAATGACCTAAGGATTGTGGGTCCTTTTGTGATAATTTTGATTTTTTCATAGAAGGAATTTTTGAATGATTTTTTTGCAACTTGTTATTCAATTTTCATAAAGTCATGTTAATGTGTCACATGTTGTGTTTTGACCATTGTTGAATATGTGTGAATTTGTTTTTTTAAAGGTAAAATTTGCATTTTGTCTTGAAAAATGATTATGATTCCAAATCATATTAAACAATGTTAACCATTTTAGAGTTTATTTTCTTGTATTATAAACTATAACTTTGTTTCATATGTCATGTCTATTACACCCCATTTACATGTGCTAAGGACTTCTAAAATTATAAGATCTTGAAACAGATTTTGAAATTCTAAAAATTTCAAATTCCACATGTTTTAAATTTTGAGTGTTTTTTTAGTGTGGGTAGTAGGTTATTATCATCTGAATTAAATTACTATCAAGATTTGTTCATTAAGAGATTCCTTAAATAGTCTTTTATAAAATTGTCCTTATTTTAAACAACTATTATTCAAGTTGAAAAATGTTTTATTAAAACCAAAACCTAAAATTAAACCAAATGAATTCGCCATTCAAATTCATTAACACTCGTATTAATCATTTAGCACAATTTCCCATAGTTAACATGGCATTCAAGTGGGACCACATAAACGTATCTCATATGTCACAAAGTTGTAATTTTGACAGTCATTTAACATGGTTTTTTGTTCATTTGATCATAATTTGGCCCTTTTGAAAGTAAATTTCAACACCAATCACTTTCCTATGGCACTAAAATCCAAGGTTTTTAATGAAATTTTGTCACTATTTTGTTTAAAGTCATGAAAAGACCTAGTTCATGCAAAAATATAATTTGATTTCTATTGAGATATAGAAAATTTTGATCATTTTGAAGTTTTCACTATTTAATAATGTCATTTTGAGGTTTTCTTTTCATGAATTCTACAGTTTGAACTTTGTGGGTAAGTGGAACTCCAAACTTTGATTATTCATCTTGGTTGGTTTGTTTTCAATTATTTAAACTTTGGAGTGATGGTTTTGTAGCTTTTTGTTTTGTTGAAAATTGTACCACGTGTCTTGCAAAGGTTTTTGGAATCTCTAAAATGATGCATGAAAAAAGGGCAATTAATAATGAAAAGGAACACTTGGAATAATTGGAACATTTTGTAGTCAACAAATTGGCACCACTCCAAGCCAAAATACATTATTTGAACAATCTCACTAATATAATTCATGATTTTTTATTGAGCTTTTTAGTCAAAATATGCCCAAAATGACAAGTGTCAAAAAGACCACCTTGTCAATTTGGAAAAATTGATTTTGACTTGCTTATGTGATCAGGTACTCAATTTGGACCCTATTGGTTTTATTAACAAAGTGACTAACTATTTTTAACTCATAAAAGGTAAACCATTTGATTAGGTCAACTTTATACTTAAATTTGAAAAAAAAATTGGATGATACTTTTCAAAAATTAATAAGTAGTTGGGTAGGTACAATAAATAGGTCTAGGTAGGTTGAAAAAGGGCATTTAGGTATGTAAATGTTGGCCTAGCCTACATTAAGCTACCTAAATTAACCTAATCGAAACCTCAATGAACTATTTTAGTTTATCTTACCTACTTTAGCCCTATGAGCATGCACATAAGTTTAAATACAAAGAATTAAACCCCAAACCTTCACAATGATAAACCAAATCCTTATCATTGGGTTACATAATCAAAGGTGTCCAACTTTTGTCAAGTTTTTTAATGCACATGTTTATTTCACATCATTAAACATCATGGTTAAACCTAGTGTTTTAGCTTGGATGTGGTTTAATCTATGGTTAAACATAATAAGTAAACATTGGCTAAACCTAATGATTAAATATAGTGATTAAACATAGTTGATAAATTTAACATTTGGTGAAATTTAGTGGTTAAATCTAGTGGCTAAACATAATGACTAAACCTTGGCCAAACATTCTGACTAAATTTAAGTTAACCTAGTGTCTAAACATAATGGTTAAACTTAGGTTAAACTTATTAATTATGCCTAATGGCTACACTTAAGTTAAACCTAATGGTTAAACAAAATGGTTGAATTTAAATTACATTTAATGGTTATACTTAATGGCTAATCTTAGGCTGAACCTAAACAAACTTAAGGGTTAAATCTAGTGGTTAAACATAATGATTGAACCATAGTTGAATATAAGGGCTACACCTGATGGAGAAACAAAAAATATTAGCAACCTTTTTTACATGCCAAACCTCTTAAAAATTTGTTGTGTATAAGAACCATGATTAATGCAACCTTGGTAGAAATGTTTATTATTAACAAAAAAACAACTTGCTTAAGGTTGTAGCTAAAGGTGTTAGAGATGAGGGTTTAGGACTTTACAAACTTGTTGCACATGTTTTTAGCAAAAAGGTTAATTTGCTTGAAAATTTTGAAAAGGCATTTTTGTGGCACAAACAATTCGGACACCTAAGTTTTCAAAGTTTGTTCCATCTAAAAAATAAAAGAACTACAACTAGAATGCCAAAATTGTCATTGGTTTTTTCAATGTGGTGTCAACTTGGGAAGCAACATCGGGAATTTTGAAAAGTGAAAATTGAACATCTTGAGTTTTGGAACTCATTCATATGGATATGTGTGGACCACTAAAACCTTCTTTCAATGATTTAACTTCATTACATTTACAAATGATTTTTCAAAAAAATCATGGGTGTACTTTCTTACGGGTGAAAGCATGGTAAAGTAGACAAAAAAAAGCATTATCCTCAAAATAGTAAAAAAATGGTCCAATTTTTTACAAAAATAGAAGAAAGTAGATTGAAAATAATTGAAAATAACATAATAAAAGCATGGTGCCTTCTTTGAGTTTATAATGAAGTTATTATGAAATTTGAAAAACTTTGGCACAATAAAAATAGATAACAATATGTTTGAAATCACTAGTCAAATTGAGTTTCAAACCTACTTTTCCATTAGAATTTTGATGTATTTTACTATAATATTTAAATTTTGAGAAATTACAAGTACATTTTAGGGCTACATCATGTTGAAAATGAAGAATATTCAATAATTCATCTACTTTCACCTACTTGTACAAGTTTGGACAATAAAAAAAAAGAAAAAAAGTATTGGTTATTTTTTAAAAATCTACTTGAATGCATATTAGATATGTGATTAATCAACATCATTATGATAAAATTAAAGATTGTCTTCAGGTTAATCATTAAATTAAAAACATTTCTATTTTGAATACATTAAAACTTGATTATGGCTACTTGTTTTCTTTAGTGAACAAGATCAAAAATTGTCTACTTTACCATGCTTTCACCCCCTTAAATACAAAAGTGAGGCATTAGTGAAATTCAAACACTTCAAAGTTGAGGTCAAAAATTAGACGAGAGAAAAGATTGAAAAAAATTCATTATAATCAAAGATGGGAATATCTAAAGAATTCATCCATTTTTGTAGTAATGAAGGTATTTGAAGAAAGTTGATTCAAGCACGCATACCACAACAAAATGAAATAATAGAATGACAGAACATGACGCTTCTTCATATAGCTCGGAGTATGGCTCTTGATTATGACCTCCCAAAATTCTTCTAAACTTAAGTAATAAATATTGCAAATTATCTAGTCAACTAGTCAATTAAAAAAATTAATTCCAGTGTGTCTCATGAAAAGAAATTTTTAGGCAAGATCCCAAATTTGTCACACTTAAGTTCAGAAGTTTAAAGATTCCAAGCTTACGTATTTTTGGTTTTGAAGTTTTATACATATAATTAAATAAGATAAAAAGTCAAAGATGTCTCCACATGTTACCAAGGGTATTTTTGTTGGTTATGATTCTCAAACCAAAGCCTATAAGTGTTACAATCCCCTTGTGAAGATGATTATGATTTCTAGAGATGTGCATTTTAGCAAAAATAGTTTTCTTGGAAAAGGTTTAAATCAATCAAAAAACAATTTAAGCCAAAACCTTGGGTCATCAAGCTCTCACTTACAATCCCATCCTCTCAATGATGAAGCCAATCCTAGTGCCCAATTAAGACTTTCTTAGTCCACATAGAGAAGAGGTTCTTCACAATCAAGAGGTTGTCCCCATTTCAAGTAGAAAAGAGGTCATGTTCATCCCAAAATTATAGTTTTTTTCATTAGGAAGTAGTTTTTCTAAAAACACACCTTAAAAACTACCTCAATTTTGATCAAAAGCGATGATGCAAATACACACTTGAAGGAATCTAATGGTGAGCCACTAAATCCACACAAATCAACAAAATTGTGTAAGACACCAACATAATACCTCGATTTTGTTGGTGTGGTAGAAGTGATCGTTGAAACTAATTTTTTTTCTAAATTAGTCAAACATCAAAGATGGTAGGTTGTAATGGGAAAAAAATGGAATCAATGAGTAAAACAAGACTTGGGATTTAATGGATCTACTTATTGGAAATAAATTAATTTTAGGAAAATGGGTTTATAAGCCAAAACAAGGATTGGACAATGTACAAACTTATAAGGCAAGATTGGTTGTGAAAAGAAATGAGCAGTGCAAAGGTATTGACTTCGAAGAGACTTTTTCTCCTATGGTAAGGTAGGGAACATTATGAATGATTCTTGCCCTAGCTATTCAAAAGGACTGAAATTATTTCATTTAGATGTGAAAATGATGTTTCTTAGTGAAGATTTATTAGAAGAAGTCTACATGAATCACCCACAAGGATTCGTTGTCTTTAGAAAGGGAAGAAACGTGTGCTGATTGCAAAAGGTGTTTTATGTATTGAAACAAAACACCATGTGCTTGGTATGCAAAGATAGATGAATATTTAAATGAATAAAGCTTTCATCATATTAGTGCAAACTACAACTTGTATTATAACTTTGAGGACAAAAAAATGGTCATTTCAGTTTATATAGAAATGATTTGCTAGTAATAAAAAATCATCACAAGAAGATTGAATGGATCAAATAACAACTCATGGGTCATTTTGAAATGCCCAACTTGGAACAAATGGACTAATATCTCAAAATAATTTTCTTATATTTGGGAGAAGCCATTTTTATGTCCCAAAGATATTACACAATTAAAATGTTAGAAATATTTGAACCAGTAAAATGTAATTCTTATAGAACACCCATGCACAAAAACACTAAACTTTTGAGTGACATGGGAGCAGCACAAGTAGACTTGAACTTGTACAAAAATTGGTAGGAATTTTTTTTTGCCTTACAAACTCTAAGCTAGATATTTCTTTTTTAGTATGTATTTTAAATCGTTTTATGATCAAATATGGTGAATGCATGGTATGGTGACTCACTTATGGAATCATATTCATAAATCTACATGGTACTTTTTGTTTAAATGGATGTGGTGGTGATAAATGTATGTTTCAATTTGTTAATTAATAATTGATTCTAAATTCATAATTTGATTATGAAATTAAAAGTATAATTATTTTTGAAAATGTTGCCCCTATTATTAATAATGGACTTTAGAGGACAATGTATGGATTAGTTTCCTAACTATAATGGTATAACATCAATGTATTCATAGTAAATTTCACTTTAATTGATTTTTAATGATTAAATATAAATTGAAGAATGGAATAAATACATATATATGGGATCATTTTCTTGAAAACCTTAGCAATTTTTTTTTTATGGAATTTAAAATGGTTAAAATCTTAATTTATTTTCATAAATCCTTATGATTTACAAATTATCTATTCTTTCAATTTTTTTTGTTTTAAAAATGTTTGATTATGAAATATCTAAAAGGGCCATTATTCATATGCACTTTACAAAACATTTTTAAAAAAATATTATGATTTTCTTAGAATTGTATCCATCAAAACAACTAACATCATCATCAACTTATTTAAGTTTAAAAATAGAATATGAATGTTCACAAATGTATGAACATCAATTTATAAATGATTATAATCATAAGTTATGATAAATAAATAACCATGTTATTTAACAAACTTTTTATGGACTCCTATGGAGTGGAACATTTGCTTAAAATGAGCCACCATACCATGCATTTACCCAATAGTAAGAACTTAACTTAGATGCAACCAAATGAGTGTTTCAGTACCTAAAAGGTACAATGGATTATGGCTTACTTTTTTGGAAAGGAAGATAAAAAAAAACTTGAAGGTTCTGCTAATGCTAATTAAACTAGTGACCAAGAAATCAAAAGATCAATTTCTGATTATATATTTCATTTTGTGTCTAATCAATCACTTGGAGTAGTAAATGATAACCAATGGTTATTCCTATTTTTACAGAAGGAGAATATTGATCTTTGGCAAAAGGAATGAAAAAGTCTACATGATTAAAAAAAACTTGTGACATAATTGAAGATTTTGAACAAAGTTGAACCCACAACATGAGTTGTTTCAAAATTGCCAAGAATTTAATATTACACGTTTGCACCAAACACATCAAAGTACATTACCATTATGTACGTGAACAAATAGAACTTAGATAAATATATCTTACTCATGTAACATCAAATAATCAACTTGTGGATATTTTCATTAAGCCTTTTGGTGGAGTGAAATTTGAGCAAAAACAAATAGGCATAGTCTCACTTGACACTTTTAAAGTTTACAAAAACTTCATTTCAAAAAATGAATTTTGTCATCAAAGATGTGATAAATGTGTGGTAAATTAAAATATTGACAAGTAATTACATTCACATGTATGGAAGATGGCAAGCATAGCTAGATGGGCCATTTTTTTAATTTCATGAAAATTAATGGTTTTAATGCCTAATTAAGATTTAAAATTAGTGTAATCAAAACAAAATAGTGGCCTTATTATGCCATTGTATATTATAAATATATCCATGTAACCTTTAATACAAATAATGAAATTTATTATTATTATTATTATTATTATTATATAGTTTTGGTAAAATAAAAATTGTAAGGCCCAAAAACCAAAATTGATACCCAAAATTAAATGTGTCATACTTTTGGAACAAATTATACGATTTATACTATAATATTAAACCCAAAAGTGCACCAAAGGAGGTCAACGTAATGTGCTTTCACCCTTGAGCCTATTGGTAAGTTTTCATTTACTAGAACAACATTTGCTATATGTTAGGTTTCCAAAACATGTGATTTCATGGTATGTTCATGCATTTTCAATATATATATATTATATTGATTGAAGGGTTAGTACAAACTATTATGGATGGCATAGACGTCCCATAGAAAGATATTGTGGTGTAGCACGAATGTTCGATAACAATTGTAGTTTGAACATTGGACAACACAAGGTGACAATGGAAGTGATATTGCTCCTTTTTGCAAGTTCATGTTGGCATGTTTCATTCAATGTATGATCATTTAACATCATGCATCTTTAAGGTATGGTTCATTATGTGTTCTTGGCTATAAATTTTTGAACATGTAATGTACCATGTTTGCAACAATTGACATTGTATGTAATGAATGACATAGAGTAATGAAACATGGATCATGATTGAGATATATTATTGGTTGAAATAAGTTGTGTTAAATTCAATAGTCTTCTTTCACATGTTGGGTAAATGTGATTACCAACTTTGTCAAGATGGTCTAAATATCATTGTGAATACGAATTAACTGATTTAATTAAAAATATGCATGAACACATGCCAATTATAACATTGGAGACACCAATGCAAAAATGAGGTGAAGTTCACTAGCTTAAATCATTATGGGATTTTAGAAATGAAATAGGTTCATTACACCTTAATGATTTCACCTTGGTTAAAGTTATTTCATTATGGGGTCACTATGTAAACATCATGTTTTATTATTAACTAATATAATTCACTATTATTATTTAATATGATAAATAGGTTTATTTTTATGTTTTTTAATACCTTAAAGTCTTTTTAATTACACCCTATGTTATTTTAAATTACCTTGGATTATTTAAAAGCAAATCATTTAATTAATTTGAAGTTATATTTAAGTTATTTATTTGAAGATATCATATGTTATATCAAGTTATATGTTAAACTATTCAAGATCATTTTATTTTATGTTATTATAAGTTATTTCATCTTAATGTACAATAACTTAAAGTAACTTTAAATAAAATAAAATAACCTAAAGTAAAATAACATCAAAAAATTACATATAATAACTTAAGGTGGATTAACCTAGGGTATAATAATTTAAAATAACAAATAATAACATAAAATAGATAATAATAACATATAATAAAAAATAAAATAGCCAAAAATAATGTCAAAAATAACTTGCAATAAGATAACCAACAACAATTAAAATTAACCTTTGATAGATAACCAAAAATAACAACAATACCTTATAAAAATAACCAATAATGGCGTATGGTAAATAACATAAAATAATCAACAATACGTTTGATAAAATAACAAAAAATAGCCAATGGTAAATAACCTCGTATAATGAACAATATCTTTTCATAAAATAACCAAAAATAATTTATGGTAAATAATTTAGAATATTTTACAACATAACAAACAATAATAACTGATGATAAATAACATAGAATGGTCAACAATAATGAACAATAACCTATGATAAAATAACAATAAAATAAAGTAAAAAAATTTAGATTAACTAACAGCAATTTATCATTAAATAACAAAAAGTAACTTAATATAAAATATTGTTAAAGCTAGCCAACATTAACCAATACTCAAATAACAAAAAATAACCTATGGTAAATAATTAAAAAATAACATATGATAAAATGGCCAACAATAGCCTATGGTAAAATAATTTAAAAATAACATATGGTAAATTCCCTAGAATATCCAAAAATAATGTATGATAAAATAATAATAAATAAATTTATGTTTTAAAAAAAAACCTATAGTAAAATAATTCAAAATAACCATGAATTTCTTACAATATTATAACATATGATAAACTAATCTAAAATAACCAAAAATAGTGTTTCATAAAAAAATTCAATATTAACCTATGATAAAATAACCTAGAATCACCAATAATAAAATACCCAAAAATAGTTGAAGATAAATAACTTAAAATATACAACAACATATTATGGTGAAATAAGTTTAAATTTAAAAAATAGTTATGAAAATTTATTGCACACCTTCCCACATGAAGATATGCAACTCATAAAACTCATTCGAAAGTAGAATTATTATGTAATTATATATAACAAGTGCATCTTCTTTACAACAGCCCCGATGATACAAAAATTTTGAAAAAAAAGTTTACACCTCTTAAAATAAAATTGTTTGAAGGTTGAGATAAATCCAACGGTGGATTTGAAATAAACAATTATTTTAGTAAAAAGTCTAGAAGTTTGTTCATGAAAATCATTCCATGAATTCCAATTACTACATATAATTTTATTATATGCTCTTTTTCGTTTATACAACATTACTTTCATAACTAATATTTATTCACACATAACAAACTAGTTCTCCTTTCATTCTCCTTCATTCATTATCCTTTCCTTCCTAAGTTTTTTTTTAATTTTTTTTTAAAAACATAAGCCAAACTTTTGAAAAACTGAAGTTCCCATGACCCCTCATTTCATTTATTTTTTTTATACAATGGGAATTTGTAGAAATCCCTTCTTCTAATCAATGACTTGTCATGACCATAGGTGTGTTAGCTATAACCTATAGTGTGTTATGGTAGTGAGTAGTGCCTACTTAAGGTTTCTAGGTTTAGGGTTAGAGGAGAATGGCTCTTTTGGTAGGACCCACCCTCATGTTGTGAATGGATGCTCATTCACAAAACTTTTTTTTCCCTCATTCATGACGTGTCATTTTCTTCCCCTTAAGTACCGGCACACCAGGAAAGAAAAGGTCGAAAACGAAGGGACCTGGTCGCAAGAAGAACTGGAACAATATGCAGATGCTTGGGCGACATAATTCATGCAGACTTATCTGCGTCGTGGCTCCGAGAGTTGGACCGCCTCTTACCCGAGGAGTTGCTGTTCGACACCTTTTGAGTCGTGAGAAGTTGCTTTACGACCATGGCGGTCACGGAAAACTATCAGGCCACACCACATACTGACACGGACTTGTTGAATTTCGTGATCTTGTGGTTCTTTGAAGGTAAATGTTCATTGTCACATTTGTTTATTTTAGACACTGCAAGCTTTTTGAGGGGAAAAGAAACGATCGCATATTTTCGTACCAATGTCGGGATTGTGAACTTGGTGGGAGCTGGGTTGGGAAAGTGACGTTCGGAAGGCAATTTGTGTTTTCAATGCATGGGATGTTTTTTCGGCCCCGACAAGGGATCGTCATACTCTTCCGATCGACATGGCTTCAACACTACACCATGCTAGTTCGAGGCGAGGGACGGCAACTCGATTGTGCATTGTATCTTCAGGAGTAGATGCTTTCACAATACGTGGTTCAACAAGCCAATCTGTCTCGCATCAATCGAGCCTTGAATGAATCTATGCGAACTCAAAGTTCTAGTCGAAGGTGAGAGAAGAGGAAAATGGGTTCCGTCGAAGGTGCCTTGCGCATCACCTATCGTGGCAACGCCTTGGACATCTGCAAGGAAGCTTGATCCCTCTTGTGCTGGGTGATTTCACGGGTGACATTGTCATCCATTAAATGTGAAGGTATAAAGTGTGAGAGAGCGGTCAAAGATCAGAGTTCTTTGAGTTGAGCCTAGGATGTTGAGAGTAGTTGAAATTAGTGGAGCTTCGAGTTATGGTGTCTCGTTAACATCGACCGAGATTCTCTGAGTGGAGTGGGTTTGGCTTGACTATATGTGTTTGCATCACGAGTTTTATGATAGTAGATATTTTTCGTGTCATTTTCACTCAAAAAACTCCTCATCCTAATGAATTAATGGCGAAAATGAATTAATTCCCGAAAGTTGTTTACAATGAGAATTTTTGTGCTTGATGAAATATTAAAAGGTTTCTATCCTCCAATCAAAATGGTGATAATTTTCATGATGAATGAAATTGAAAGATTCATATTTTCCCTACCTTTTAGATATTTTGATACGATTTTTAAGCTCGATCATTGTTAATTTTGTTTGATTTAAACATTTTACTTATTCATTCTAATTTTTTCAAAATTAATAATTTTTAGAATAAATTACCAATAATAAAAAATAAACTTCCTTGAATTTTCATTTGATTAAATCAATTCAATAACATTAATAACATTTTCATGTACTAATTAATTATGTACTACATATTAAATTGTAATAGTTACTTATGTAATACATAGTAAATTAAAAAATTAAAATTTCCATTATAAAAATTTCAATGTACTTTTATGAGCCATATCGACATAACCATGTGTAGTACTTTCAATTTTTAAGAATTACATCAGGGATATTTGACTGTGGTAAGGATATTATGGGTTTTTAACAGCTTCAGATTAAAATAGGGAATGGTAAGTGCGCATGTTGCATGGGTTTTTTTTTTTTTTTTTTTTTTTTTTTTTTTTTTTTTTTTTTTTTATTTTTTTTTTTTTTTTTTTTTTTTTTTTTAAAAAATTTTTTTTTTCCAATTTTTTTTTTTTTTTTTTTCAAAAATTTTTTTTTCTCAATTTTTTTTTTCAAAAAATTAAAAAAAAAAGATTCTTTTCAAAAAAAATTTTTTAATTTTTTTTCCCAATTTTTTATTTACGTATATACATGAATTTATTTGTTTCTGTTAACATTTTCTTCCTGTA
>Ga0116227_10007152_pt1 | contig 22007 bp, 19 predicted proteins | sample S1TSphgellanicum_FD_89693 | JGI IMG/M metagenome (GOLD analysis project Ga0116227, IMG submission 89693) | Host-associated microbial communities from peat moss isolated from Minnesota, USA - S1T2_Fb - Sphagnum magellanicum MG | ecosystem: Host-associated > Plants > Peat moss > Unclassified...
ATTGTCAAATATAGGCATGTTCATATTTGCATTATCATTGTCGAATCAGACAATAATTTTGAAAATGGAATGTTGTCATCATTAGGGAATTCAAAGGGGTCATGTTGGTCATCATCCTCATTTAACATTATAGGGTCCTTACTCAATGACTCAATCTCATTTGCATTTTCATAAACATTAGACATCAAAATTTAGACAACATATTTTTCTCGTACCATGACTTGGGGTTAATGTTAGGTTGTTCTTGCAAGAGCTTGCTATTAGTATATATGTACACCAAGTCTTTTGCCCAATCGAATGTCAATTAGTTTTGTGCTTTACTATGGAAAATGAATATGAACTTTAATTTCACTTGCATGATGATGCAGAACACACTTGCACCAAAATGTAATGAACAATGGGTGCGAATGTGTGTCCATCAACTCTAATCAAATCCCACCACTCATGTGGAAGCAAGTTGAGGTCATTCACTAAGGGGTTGTCAAAAAAGGACCCCAACTTTTGATAAAATTTGTGAAGTCCTTTAAAGCTTGGGCATAGGTAGTTGAAATACTAATTATTTTTCACAAAACTTTGTTTAAAACCTCTTTTGCATCTACATCATCATGTAGGTGAATTTCACCCAATAACTATGGATTAAAAAGGGCCTTTGCATAGTGTAAGTCGATTGTCAACATCTTCCACCTTTAGTAAAATTGATTTTAGATCTCATCTACAAGGTTTGATAATAATTCAAATGGTGGTTCTCATAATGATAAGACATGTCACTCCAATGTTTTCATGAGAAACCATGTTTTACCCATGTAAAGTTGTTTGCCATCAAATGCCCTTAATAACATTAAAATCAGTTCCACCATGTGCACAAAGTTGGCACAAGTATTTCAAAATTCATCCTTCCTCATGTGACCTTGAACAACTTTCGCCTTGGTACTTCTAATGATGGGTGCCACACAATGTGTTGACAAAAGTTAATTCAAATAGGATTAGCAACATTTTGTTCAATGGCAGGTCTTAGTTTGAAAAACCTTTCAACCATTAAAAAAATGGTTGCAAATCATGTTTTGGTGGGGTTTAAAAACATTAGGTTGATTTCAAAACAACAAAAGATTGTTAGTGGCACATGGTGTTGTCATATGAAAGAAACAATAGCTTTCACCTTTTTCACAATTTTCTTCACCCATGTTGCTTTCCCCCAATCTTCCAATTGCAAGTCCAAATAATGAGCAACACAACATTAAAAGTAAAGACTTGGAAAATGATGGATTATAAAATCAATTGCATTTTTCATGTTCAAAACATTATTTGTACAATGTTGTTGACTCTAATGGTTTTGATGTATCCAGCTAATACATTACATATGTAATAGGCATCCTTCTGCTCCCCAATTGTGTCAATGGAACCTATAAATACATCACCACTTGGATAAGCAAACATTACATTCAATAATGGATATCATGCAATGTTGTCCCAACCATCATAACAAATGGTTGTTCCATATTTGTGAATCGAATGTCGCATCTTTTTAGTTACATATTTGGTCAATTGAACTTCGATTGCTTTAACAAATATCTGCAAAATTCATGGTATGATGGGGGTTTGTAATAAATTCAAAACTTGGAGGTTGCTTTCACAACTTTTAATATTATCAAGTGTTGCACAACATTGAAAGGGATATTTGCTTCATAAAAGAAAATTGCCCACCTCTTGTCCAAATTTTATTTCCTAGTTGAATTCAATCCCTCAAGGCAATGAAACTTGTCGAAAAGGTTAAAATGTCATTATTTATAGATCTATTAAAACCTTTTGTGTTGTTTGTAAATGGGATGCAAATTGGAGCCCCTTCCACCTGAAACATCGAAACATATTCTCCTTCCATTGAAAAATTCAATGTTTCAATGGCCATGTCCTCTGTTCATTCATTAGGGAAATGGGCTAGTACTTCCATGTTGTTTAATGGTAGAAAGACAAATTTGCCACATTAAACAAATAAGGCCTTCACCCATGCATGTGCCCTTAAACACATTGTAACTCTAGCTCACCCATTGCCATCATATTGATAACCCAAATGGAAAAGCATTCTATCCTTACAGTATGAAATGAAATTGTTGCAAAACTTGTATCCCACCTTATTTGCCTTGTCCTATGGCATCAAATACCATGGACTCCACACGTTTCGCCATGTTTCCATCGAAAAAACATAGAAACAATAAGCTTGATAAGTAAAATTAAGGTATTTAACAATAAGATTAGACTCCACTTGTAAATATAGAATTTCTAATTTTATATTCTAGTCTAAAATTTGGATTGAAATTCAATTAAAATTAATATTAACAAAGTTTGCTCATTCGGATCTACTTAGAACTAGTTTCAAAATTAAAAAACAATAATGAAGTATGATTGAAAACATCAAAACAACAAATTCTGGCTATGAAAACAAAGTTTTCCAAAAATCAAAATATATTTCTCTCATACTCTATTAAAGCTCGATGTTCTACAATGATATAATGGCATTCATATCTTCCTTTTCTCCCAAGATATTCCTCCACAAAAAACAATCTTATGTTCTATTCAAATTCAAATGGTGATAAAAACTATGTAATCTAGCTAGTAATTCTTAAAACAGTAACGAAATAAATAAAAATATATTAACTACTAATTACCACAAGTAACTACTCCCTTAACATTACCCCACCTGTACTCTGAATTACGTTTTAAAATTTTGGATAAAAAATGTGTTAAGAAAGCTAAATGTGTTGTTTTTGATCTTATGATTCAAAAATCTAATATATCTATACTACAATCTGCTTTGACTATATTACAATTTGCTCTTCTTATACTTCAGATCGAAACATTGTTTAATTTTCTACTATATACAAAGTTTATTATTGTATTTTTTATGTCCCTATTAACAATTATGCAATTGTTTATTATAGGTTGTTCTTTGCTCTTGTGATTGTAACTTTATTGTCACTTGTAACTATTGTTATAACTGTAGATATGATGTGATCTAATTTTGACCCTATTATTGCAAATCTGATGTAATTTGAATCTGATCATGTTGTTGCAGCTTTAGCACAAGCTTAATCTGACCTTATTAATCCTCTTGAATTATATGTTCTTCAGATTATATTTTCTCCCCTATTTTTGAGGTTGCAGATGCAGACTCCTGATAACTGATTTCTTGCAAAACAAATTCTACTTGTTCTAGAATCTTTTTAGCAGCCTCTTTCTCATGGCTATCCTTTCCTCCTCTAAGGTCTTTTGGTTCCTTTGCTATTCTTGTACCTGATGGTCTTGCCCCATTTGTATCCCTTCTATTTTCTTCCTCATCTGAAGTCTTTAAGTCTAGAGACATAACTAAAGGCTCATACTCAAATGATGACATAACTTTTTCCATCTGAGAAATCTTGTGTTTGTGTAACCTTTCATTCCTCTCATAATTTTCGTAAACCTTCCCAATATCCTTTTAAACAATGTCATGATCTACATCCCACCATAAGTCTACATCTTTTTCCTCCATTGATAGTGCCTTGAGTTTTACTTGAAGCAAAATATTATGCTTGTTGAATTCACTATTTTCTCCAAAGATAGTATCATAATTGAAAGGTTTTTTCTTCTAAGTCTCCTCCAAAAGTTTGTTTAATTTTTCGTTAAAGGCCATATGTTTTTGCAAATTTCTATCCATATATGCATGCCTCTAGTTAACTTACCTTTGTATCTCATTCTTAACTTGATATGCATTGGCATTGTCCACTCTGAGCTCCTCCACCTGCTTTTGCTGCTTCAAAAGAATTACCTCCATGTTCTTGTAGTCTTTCTCAGGTTTGCTATGCTTTATACTCAAAATATCTTTATTTGCTTTTAAATTTGAGTAATTGGCATGTGTCTCCTTTAAAGTTGCTTACAAGGAATCCCTTTTTATTATGATGTTCTCCAAATCTTTGTTCTACTTCTCCATGTTACTGATCTTTTGTCTGACTGCTTGGAATTATGTTAATACCTGATTATTCTCATTGTTCCTATCCTACAACTCTACTTTAAGCTTCTGCTCCTTCTTTAAAGCTCTTTGCAAATTTTGAACATATCTATCCTTCTCTATAATTTATTTGTTCTTGATTTCAAATCAAAAAGTTTAAGCAAAATATTTTTCATTTGAACACTATATTTTGTTGCTTATTGAAGCATAGTAACAACTTTTTTGTGCTCATCCAATTCTGCTTCTATCCCTTGCACAAACCCTAGTGTATGAAACGTAGGAGTCTAACCGTTGGAACTTATACCTAATGAATTTAGACTCCTATGTGTAGTCCAGATTTCTCTAAATACATTCATGCCTATTACAAAATTTAGTCTTGAAGGTAGCATACCTTCATTATTCAATGGTGATGGAACAAATTGTTGTACTTCTAGTGGATCCTAGTCAAAATCTTATATTTATTCCTTTGTTGATTGCTGAGCTTGAGACTCTAATTCTTTCTTGGGCCATTTCTGATGTTCCTACCCATTTAACTTCTGCTACTACTTAGGATAAATGGGTAGTCTCAAATCAAATTTAAGAAATATGGATTTCTCTTTCTATTTTTGATTTTGTTACTATTATTTCTTCAATAATTTTGCCACTTATTGAGGATTAATATTACCTCTTATTATAGTATCCTCCTGCCTTATCTGCCTCTTCTGTAAAGTCTCTTTCTCCTCATCATCATCAAACTAAAACATCAAAATTACTATTTTGGTTGTCCTAGTCTCTTATGGTTTCTCCTTTTTAGGAGAGATTTGTGTAGGGTTCAAAGGCCTATTGTTATTAATGAACCTCTCCTTTAGACTATGTTTTCTTCTTTTGTCCTCTTGAGGTTATTTTGCCTATTTTTTCTTCTCTTGTGATTTTACTCCTTCTAATGGAAACCACTTCTAAAACAAAACTTTTAAGACTATGGCAAAATGGCATACATCATTTTTTGGTTCTCTTTTGGTTGTTCCATCAATCATATTTTTTTGACACTTGTCCCATCTAATTAATTTTTTGACCAATTGAAAATACATGATTGCATCCTAATTAACAGATTCTCCACGATATGCTTTGGAGATTATCATAATAGACTTATTGTTAAAATACTACACCTTATCCTTTTGGTAAATAATTGGTAGAATGACGCATTCCCAAGCTCCTTGATAGATTCAAATGTGAGTTTGAAATTAAAATAACGGAAGAGCAAGGAATTGGGTGCACGCTCTCTAGCTTATAGCACTTTGGGGGTAGAAAGGCATGTTGGAGCTCCGGGATGAGACTAGGAAAAATGACAAGCATTTAATCACTCACACAGACTTGCACAAATCAAACAACAAGTTGGTTAATGCATAGCTGGAGCACTTTTAGTGCTAGGACAAGCCATGGGCAAACTTGGACTCACCGAACTCACAAGATTCACCACAGCCCGGACTTGGGGGAAGCCACCACCTTCCCCCTTATAGTATACTCTATGCCTGGCCATAGGACCAACATCTAATTGTCATTTTGTCTCGGGATTCCCAAATGGGAGTCCCAAAATTCCTAAAGTTGGGACTCCCGTGAGTTTGGCGGCCCATAATTTTGTTTGCAAATCTCTGATTGATATGAGGTCTAAAGCGAAGTTGTAACCCTAGTCGAGAACTTTCCAACGCTATGTCGCACGTCACCTACATGCAAGGGAATCAGGGCGATTCCAAACTTTTAGTGGTCGAGAGTCAAATTGTCAATTTGACTTCCGACCCTTCTTTTGACCATAATTTGTGTTTTAGGTGTCCAAATTGGTCATGCAAACCCAATTCAAAAATTTACATTCTAAGGGCTTTCCAATGATATAAGGGACGCTTCAATCCAATGAGTTTTGACCCCTGTAATCATTTTTTTAAGATTCAAGAGTCCATTAGGATTAGTACTCCAACTCCCAAAGTGGGAGCTCACTTGAAAGTGTGAGGGTTCTTTCCCTCACACTCTCCTACACTCCCGAGAGCATAAGATGTGACTCTCGGGGTTCCCTCTTGGCCCATAACCTTGCAAGCCCTTGGCTTGGTTGCGAGCCCAAGACTAAGGTTACGACAATTGGGATAAAAGAATTCATAGTGTGAATAAAGTTCCAAGACTAAATTCTCCACGTTGCACATACTGCCATCATATTCGACATCAGATCAATGAATATCCATTTATTGAAGATAATGTGAGGCAAAGATTTGTTAAACATTTCCAAAATCTGAATCCAAAACTTGCAAGAATAGGGAATCATGGACATATTAAACCAAAGGATCTATCTACAAGCAAAATAATAATAACCACCATCCCTATTGGTCAAGGATGAAAGGTGACACTTTGAACAAATGTTCTCCAAACATGAAGCCCTAGTGGAAATCATGAACTTCCCTACAACCTCTAACCAAAACATTCCAAAAATTAGAAGCATATATAAAAAAATCATGTACCAAATTTAACAAGTCAACATCAAAAGTTAAATCTACAATCAAAACCTTTCCACATAGATCTAAAATCAACATAACCCCAACATGAATGGGAAAACTTATGTAATAACAAAAAACACAACCAAATAAGGCATGAAAACACAAAGTTGGGTACCAAATTGACCTCAAGCCACCAAAAAAATACATGAAAAAACTTCACAAAATTCGAAATTGAGGTTGTTGGTCTAATAAAAGTTTGAATTTTGATGCTATTGTATTGAATACACCCTGCAAGAATTGACGTCTTCTTCAGGAAAAAAAATGACAACAAAAGTAAATAACATCATGGCACGTGGTAAAAGCCTTATGCATATCGTCACAAATGAAGTCAATGTCCCAAAAATGATGGTAGAAGTTCATTATTTACAACTAATTATGAACAATAAAATAGATGATGCTATTAATTAGCAGAAGAAAACAACAATACCAAAGGTCACAAACTCAAAATGTGAAGACAACAATAGTAATAAAAAACAAAAAGTTGTCAACATGAAGGGTAATAGTAGTAATCAAAGACAAAGTCACCAAACTAGAAAACAAAACAAAACAAAACAAACATGCTTGTTCTATGGATGACAAAAACCATAACAACAAAACAATGAAAAAAACCAAAGACATAGAAAAGCCTAACTTGATGTGATGTTCTTAAAAAAACAAAAAAGTTCTAGTTGTAATCTATTGAAACAATATAATATCAAAGGTCAAACAAAAAAAAAGGAAAAAAATGCACCTCAAGTATTCCCTCAAGTTGCAATAAGCCAAACAAACAAAACAACAAAACTAGAATCAAATAAAAAAAAGAAAAAATAAATAAATAAAAATTTGTGTATGTACAACTCTTGAAGGCTTTCACCGTCGTTCCTCCCAACCAAAATACATAGTGTACACCTTCTTGTCACAACATCACCACTTTCAAATGCAAAACAACGAAAAGAAAACCTTGCTAGAACACAATGGAAACCCAATAATTGCAAACAAAATTCAATGACAATAATAAAACCATAATTCCCTTTTGCAAAGCAATAGCAATCTCTATGAATAAAAACTACAAAACAACCTTCACCTACAATAATTAACTATTACCTCCCACCAAAACCTAACTTTAAAATCATTTACCTCTTACCTCTCATGTATGAACACAACAATCTTTTATAAAACACCTGCAATGTGAATCCAACCCCAAAACAAACAAATGAAATATCACAAACAAATGCGTATGCGAATAAAACAATTTATTGTCAAGCAAATCCAACCTTGGCTATTAACTAGAAGCGATAGTCACTCCCCCTTTGGGGTTGAGGCCTAACAAAACATCGGTTTTGTCCAACTATTGCACAAATTTCAATATAAAAGATACTGTATTGATTGTTTTGTATAATCAATTAATATCAACAACATACATAGCATGGAAGGTTTGGTTCTTTTCCTTTTCAAAAGTTTATATTTATATAGCTAAAGAACTTGGACTTGTTTAAGAAAAGAAATGTGTTTATTTCAATAAGATTAATGCTAATAAAAAAAATTTGAAATTCAACATTGAGTGTTAGGTGTACATGTGGTTGACTTGGAGGGTTTGTTGATGAGATTAGTGCTTGTCAAGAAATGACCTTAACCTGGACCATCACTAATTTTGTGGAGTGCCTCCTTGCACTTTACGTCACATTTTCTCATATTTCTCAACTTCTCACATAAGCAATAAGATAAGATAAATGATTGATATGTAAAAGGGTCATCAAAGGTAAATGAAAGATGCTCTTCTCTCATTGGTTCCTTTGAAATTAGTGTTATCATAATAAGTGGTGATTTCAAAGATAAAAACAAAACATTTCACACCCATTAAATGTCATTTAGATGAAAGATGAATGCTTACCAAAAGGTCTTTCGATTGCATACCCCAAAAAAAATCCCCCTTGTTATGAAGGGCAAGAAAACAATAACCCATCAAAATAAGATGTTAAGGCTACGTTCAACCTGAAATACCTGCTAGTGCAAATGCAATGGGAGACAATCACCTGCCAACTCTGAATTCCATAATAGATTATGCTTGTAAGTTGTCACCTGTCACTGCTCTTGTTGGAAAGCACACTGATTGATCTTTCAACTATAAATAAAAATCCGGGACTTGTTTTTGGGTTTTGCGGGCTTGGTGCTTCCTGCTTCACTGTAAGGAAAAACTCTGACCACAACAATAATGCCCCCTTTGAATAAGGTAATCAAAAACCCTCAAAACTGGCTCAGTTTAGAAAGAAAATTGGACATCATGGGATGTACATGGTTCAAGGCCAGTTGTCAGCCAATACTTACCTATCTTTTTTGGTGGAAGCCAAAATACCTATATCACTTCACTACCTAGTGCTTTGGCACATGATTGATGATCTGTTATGACAACAACGCGTTGGTACATTTATTTTTGCCTCAACAACTGGCAAAGGGTGATTTTTGCTGGAGGTATGTGGATTCTATTTTATGTCGCTCACCCAGATTTTTAAATCATGAGAAGCGCATGATGCAATTTCTTATTTGTATTTGAGAGGTAGGCTAGTTGCCTCTAGAAATATTAAAATGGGTCCCATGTTAGTTAGGTAGATTGCAACTTGGGTGAAAACATTGTGGCACACGATTTTCATATTTGGATCTCTCTTGGTCTCTGCTCACCATAATTTTATCATCACCTATTTATATTTAAAAAATATATTTTCTCTTTTATATATATATACAATTTCTATACATGTAAATAGCTTCTATTCTTGACATGTCAGAGCCAGCTATAACACGTCACAGTGGCCACTAACATGGTTAGCATGTGTTAACAGTTTTTGAGTTCAGAAAACTGTAGGGCCTGTGTGTGTGAGAAAGTCCCAAACAACAATAATATCACCAGGTTTCTGTTTTTACTACTAACCCACTAGCTCTTACCTATGTACTAAACATCTAATCTACATGCATCTATCTCCTTATGTAATAATCACCTATTATCCTACATACCTACTTATAGGACCTATCCTTTACAGCATGGTTTACCCAGGTGAAATTTGACATCAACTGAGTTGGGGTTTCATCCATAAGTAGGTCAAAACAGGCTTCCAATGCCTGACGGACCAGTGGCTGTTGGTTCTCTGTGGCTTTTAACATAGGTGGTACCAGATGACCACACACCAACCCAAAAATGCGATCAACTCTTGTGTACTAACCAAGTGACATGCGACTTCATCATCTCCGTCTTTGGGCTTAGGAAATGAAGACTTTAAAAGTAACTTTACACAATGGTTTGAGGTCAAGGTCACGTAATGGAGTGAGCATATTGGTGGAACTACTCCAAACGACTTCCCACTAAAAGTCAACGTCAAACACTTTCTCGCAGAAATGCGTTTTTAATTACATCACATTTTGGCTCTGTAATCATCCCAATGGTGAAAAATGATAACTCTCAACTTGGATTAACCAACTCACCACCCCGGGGCCAATGTTACTTGAAAACGTGATTCTTGCTTGAGATCTCTAACATGTGATCAAATTTAATCCTAATTCAGCTCCTCCTTCTTTTTCCTTTGTTTTTTCTTTCTTTTCCATTTTCAGGTCTATAAAAAATCCTCTTGCAATTTTTGTAGTCCACCTGGAGGGCATGTTATAGCGTGCAATTATTCCTCTTCCATCTGAGTGGCCATTTTGTTTTCAATGCAGGCATTCTATTCTAGTGACAGGCTTTGCAAAAAACATAATGAATGCCCTGCTCTTTGAAGGTTGCATTGATATTTATGCTGTGTAAAGCCCAATGCAAGAGCATTATTGAGGTTGGGCTTGTGCTTGGCTCTTGTCTTCTGCACCCTTATTTCAGTAATGCCCTCACCCTGGGGCTTTACCCTGCACATTTATCTTCCCATCGGCATGCACGCTTGTGAATCTTTGGGGATTTTCATGATGCATTCTTATTTTTAGAGTCGAATTTGAGGAAAGCAATAAAGGTGAGATGAAGCACAATATCAAGTGAAAAATAATGAGAACATATGAGGGGTTAAAGACTTGGTTCCTAGTTCTTGGCCTCAAGAGTTTTATGCATGAACCAATTGAGCTTGGAAAACCATTGTTTCATAGATAACTTGAGACCAAACAGCAAACCAAAATACTCAATAGGTATACTTCCGATCATTGGCCCCATGATTCCTCCTCACTTCTGGCGATTGAAAACCTTCAAAATCACTACATTTTCGAATTCTTAATTTTTCAATTTCGCCTTTTTGGCGAAATTCCGCCAATAAAAAATGGCTGGTAGGCAGGCACCTGAGCTCAGGTCTTAAGGTGACCACTCCCGGCCCACGCCACTCTGACACACAGCCTGCAACCACAAGCCACAGGCCCAGAGTAAAAATGAAAAGTAACAAGAAAAAGGAACAACCATTGGGCACGTTTATCTACCCACCTTCTGACGTGACAACATACCTACCAGGTCAAATACAAACTTGCGTCTACGGTTTTGGCCAGGGGAAAAACTTCCAGCCTTGGTTAGCCTACTACTTACTAACCCAAATGGTAGAAGACAGCAAATTTCATAGTGTAAAATTTTCGAACTTGCCAATTGAGGTAAGTTTGGTTGGTAATTAAGAGAAAATCACTAGCACTGCTCACCCAGATATCAACAAGTCAACGTATACCCGTTAAGTACTGACTGCTTTCGAAGACCTGAAACTCCAGAACAAAATATAATGTAAAAAAATGTTAGGGGTAAAGAAAAAGGAATGGCGTGACAACTGTAATAGCTAGAGGCACAAGCCGCCGTAATAGTACTAAATTTCCCCTACATAGTTACCTGATAACCTTATGGTAGTTAAACTTCACCAGGGTGTTAATAGGCACGACATCCGGGTATCTGGGTCGAGCCGGAGGGTATATAAAATCTGATATTGAAACATCCGAAACTACGTTACAGACTAGAAAATTGTTTCACTTTCGTGGTAAAGAAAAAGCAGGTAAGTAAGTAAATAAGAAAATAAGTAGGTAACTAGGTAGGAAGGTAGGTAGATGAGTAGGGAGTAGGTAGAGAGTTAGGTAGGTTCACGTGCTCCTCTCTCTCTTTATAGAGTCGTGTTGTGTCTCTTTGCGTTCGTACAGAGTTTGTGTTTTGTGGCTCTCGTGGTTTGTGCTTGTGGATTCTGCCGCTGCGACGCACTCGCCATCTCTCTGTCTTTCCTTTTTCTCTCACACGGAGATCAGGTACCGTCTGTAGCACTTCTCTTCATTTCTTTCTCTGCTCTCCGTGTCAGAAATGCTTTGATCAAACTCGCTTCTGTTTTTGTTTTTGCTTGTTTGTTTTTCTGCTGTGGATCGGTTGGTGTGTGTTCGCGATCTGGAGATACTATTGCTTTTTCCTCTTTCGCTCATTTTTGTTCGACGAAAAAGAAATGTTTCTTTTGCCACTTAGATATTGCATTTTGCTCCGGGAATATTGAACTTTTTACTGGTCAATGTTGATAGATCTCTGTATTGTTGAAGCGGTTTCCTTGCTCTGAAAGATCTGTATTGATGTGTAGTGTTGCTTTTCTATTCTTTTTCGGTTGAGATTTGGATCTGAAGGTTTTTTTTTGTCTTTAAACTGTTTGTCTACATTGAACTTCCTGTCTGTCTCTGGCTTTGTTAATGAGTAGTTTCCGGAGTCTTTTCTTTGATTTTTGGAGGAACATAGTTGCATTTGAGGCTTGTAAAAAGTGAGTGAAGTTTGACCGCGGCAATGGCGAAGATCTCGAGAGGTGAACTTTTTTTTAAATCAGCAACAAAACAGCTTCTGGATTCGAGGAATGATGAGCTACAAATGTCTTTTAGAGGTTTACGAGGGCTCTATGTACAACATTTGTTATTTAGTAGACAGCATTGGTCCTCGTCCTCTGTTACAGTGCATTCAGCTATTGTTGCACAGAAATGGTCTTCTTTCTCTTGTTTCCCGATGTTGTTGGTCGTAAGAAATAATTTGGTCGTTTGTTTCAATCGATGCTTGACATGATGCGAGCAGGTGACAAAACAGAAACCATGACTTCTCATGTGGTTGGTTACCCGCGCATGGGCCCCAAGAGGGAGCTCAAGTTTGCTTTGGAGTCTTTCTGGGACAAGAAGACGGCTGCATCTGATCTCGAGAAGACGGCCAAGGACTTGAGACATGCGATCTGGAAGCAGATGGCTGACGCTGGTGTCACACTGATCCCAAGCAACACCTTCTCGTATTATGATCAGGTCTTGGACACTACAGCTCTTGTTGGAGCGGTCCCTCCCCGTTACGGTTGGACTGGTGGTGAGATTGGACTTGATATCTACTTCTCAATGGCTCGTGGTAACGCCACGCAGCCTGCCATGGAAATGACGAAGTGGTTCGACACCAACTAGTAAGCAAGCGGTTCTTACTGTGCCAGTGGGGAACATCTTTATCTTGCATGATCAGTGACTGGCTATGTTGTTAGTACTCTGTTAGACTGTGTTGCTTGTGATGACATGCTGCCACAGCTTAGAGAGCAGGATCTGATTTCAGACTAGGCATGCACGGTACATTGTGAGTCTCTCATGGTAGAGATCATCTCTTCTTTTTTCTGCACAGCCACTACATTGTCCCGGAGCTGAGTCCTGAGACAAAGTTTGCCCTCTCATCACGGAAGGCTGTCAGTGAGTACAAGGAAGCCAAGGAGGTAAGTACACATTCTTTGTTGAAAATCTTCTGGCTTTGTCAGCTTTTCTGCTGCAGAAGATAGTTTCTTCAGATCATTTCAGGACATGTTGCTTCATGTTTCATTTATGGCCAGCCTTATGTGCACTGGGATGTGATCTCTCTTTCTCTTTTTTGCTTTTGTAGCTTGGCATTGAGACTGTACCAGTGCTCGTGGGACCAGTCTCCTACCTTCTACTTGCTAAGGCTGACAAGGCTGCACCCAAGAACTTCGACACTCTTTCCCTTCTTGACTCCCTTCTGCCAGTGTACAAGTAAGTAGGATGAAAGTCTCCTTGATTAACTGACTGCTGCCACCAGAGCCCCTGTCAAATCTTTGTTTTTATGATTATTGCATTGTGCTTGCCATCAACCCACTAGCAATGTGTGTGACTTTTAATGTGGGCTTTGTGTTAACAGGCAAGTGTTGGGAGACTTAGAGGAAGCTGGTGCCAAGTTTGTGCAGATTGATGAACCTACATTGGTTCTTGATCTGGAGGCTCGCAAGCTTGAAGCATTCAAGAAGGCTTACTCCATCCTTGGTTCTGGTCTTGGTGTGAAGTTGCTTTTGGAAACTTACTTTGCTGACATTCCTGAGGAAACTTACAAGTGAGTGCATGATATGGGCCTGATTTCTGGAACACATGAGATTTATTCTCTAGCACTGCTTCCCATGGTCAGTCCTATTCATCTTGTTTCTTATTTTCTTTGTTTTTGTGGGTGTGCAGAACGGTCATTGAGTTGGAGTCTGTTTCTGCCATTGGTCTTGACCTTGTCCGTGGTTCCAAGTCCCTTGATCTTATCAAGAAGATTGGGCTTCCAGCTGGCAAGACTCTGTTTGCAGGAGTAGTTGATGGCCGCAACGTCTGGGCTAATGATTTGGTAGCATCAGTTGCCATCTTGGAAGACTTGGCAAAAACTCTTGGAAAAGGTGCTTTGTCATTACTTACTGTTATTTTCAGTTTTAGACAGAAAAGCTTTATCTTATTAGTTTGATCTTTTGTATTTTGTCTCTTATGTTGGGTTGGTTTGCAGAGAGGGTTGTTGTCTCTACATCATGCTCCCTTCTGCATACTGCTGTGGACTTGAAAAATGAGACCAAGTTGGATAGCGAGTTAAAATCTTGGCTTGCATTTGCTGCCCAAAAGGTCTTGGAGGTTGTGGCCCTTGCAAATGCAATCTCTGGCAAGAAAGATGAGGTATGTTGTCAAAACAGCATGAGACTGCAGCCATGGTGCAGAAGTATTGGAATGAGTATTGACTTATTGACCCTTTGTTGAGACATATCAGAGTCTGTACAGTGTTTGAATCTGTCAGTTGATTCCAGTTGCTCACTTTGTCTGCTGATCACTTGTGTTGCAGGAATTTCTCTCTGCCAATGCTGCTGCACTGGCATCAAGGAGGTCTTCCCCAAGGGTTCACAACAAGGCAGTGCAGGAGGCTGTAAGTTCCCAAATGCAATTGATTTGCTAATTTAGGAGATTTCTTGAGGCATCATATATCCAATCTTCCGTATTGTTGAGCTGATTTTATACACATTGTTGACAGGCTGCTGAACTCAAGAATTCTGAACATCGTCGTGCCACCAATGTTAGCATCCGGTTGGAGGAGCAGCAGAAGCATTTGAATCTGCCTATTCTACCGACCACCACCATTGGTTCCTTCCCTCAGACACCTGAGCTCCGCAGAGTTCGCCGTGAGTTCAAGAACAACAAGTGAGTCATTACCACTAGTTCACAACTTTGTTCAACTAAAGTCCATAGTATTAAGGACCTCCTCAGCACGATTCCTATTTCTGAAGATGGTTTGGAAAACTATGGATGGTATTTACATTCTTTGTATCTGCAGAGAGATAGGTTTTTGTACACTGAATTAAGCTAGGCTAATCAAGGAGCTTGGTCATCTGTTGCTTCTGTCTAGTGTTGCAATCACCAGAAATAAATGTAGAGGTGATTTGATATTGCAGGATTACAGAGGAGGAGTATGTCAAAGCTATCCAGGGTGAAATTAGCAGTGTGGTGAAGTTGCAAGAAGAGCTTGATATCGATGTACTTGTCCATGGTGAACCTGAGGTATACTTCAGTGCTTGAATAGCTGCATGTCACATGCTTTGCTGATCAATTTTGCCTACATGGTTGATACATTTGTTTGCAGCTGTGATGCTGACATGAATTGCAATGGTTTTTCTGCAGAGAAATGACATGGTTGAGTACTTTGGTGAGCAACTTGAAGGTTTCTGCTTCTCTGGAAATGGCTGGGTTCAGTCTTATGGTTCCCGCTGCGTGAAACCCCCAATCATTTATGGAGATGTGAGCCGTCCCAAGGCCATGACTGTATTCTGGTCAACATATGCTCAAAGCTTGACAAAGCGCCCAATGAAGGGCATGCTCACTGGTCCTGTGACTATTCTCAACTGGTCGTTTGTGAGAGATGATCAACCCAGGTGAGGCTTTGAGTGCCCATGTGAGGCTGTGAGTCATCTCTTTCTGCAACAAGATTGTGATGGGTGGCAACTCTGATTGTCTTGTCATGTCCTGTGTAGGTCTGAAACATGCATGCAAATTGCCTTGGCTATTAAGGATGAGGTTGAAGATCTGGAGGCTGCTGGAGTTACTGTTATTCAGATCGATGAAGCTGCACTCCGTGAAGGTCTGCCTCTGCGCAAGGCAGAACAAGCTAGCTACCAGGATTGGGCTGTGCATGGCTTCCGCATCACTGCTTGTGGGGTGAAAGATACTACTCAGGTCTGTCACAAAATTTTCTTCAGTTGAGAGATGTGATGACACATTTGTTGATAAATCTCCTGATAGATATTTCGGCAAAAGAAAGATATGAACTTGAAATGCTGAGAGCATCATTTCATTGTTGAATGCTGTGCAGATCCACACCCATATGTGCTACTCCAACTTCAATGATATTATTCACTCCATCATTGATATGGATGCTGATGTTATCACAATTGAAAACTCTCGATCAGATGAGAAGCTGCTGTCTGTCTTCAGAGAGGGAGTGGTGTATGGTGCTGGTATTGGCCCTGGTGTTTATGACATCCACTCTCCACGTGTGCCTGGGTTTGAGGAAATGGCAGAGCGTGCACGCAAGGTAACAGCTCCCACAACTAAACTCTTTTCAATTGTATCACTACCTGTCTTTCTGATATGTATAGGTAGGACCTTCTTCCCTGTCACAGTAGGGCCCATTCACTCTCCAGCCACCAAATACAAGAGTTGTCTTCAATATGGAGACTAAATAAAACCATGTGCATATTTTTATGGGCGTTGCAGATGTTGGCAGTACTTGAATCCAAGGTTCTCTGGATCAACCCAGACTGTGGATTGAAGACCCGCAAGTATGCCGAAGTTGTGCCTGCCCTCACCAACATGGTGAAGGCTGCCAAGCAATTGCGAACGGAGCTCTCAAGTGCCTAAACATAAGACAAACCTGCAGGATACCACCTTAGAAATCCAATACAAAGCAGGCGTCCTCTGATTTGTTTATTACATAGCTGCATTACAATGCATAATATATGCCTTTCCAGGTCTTGAGGGATTACTATATACATAGGGTATAGTGATGATAGTGATGATTGTGTGGAAGTGAAGGTTATTCTGTGGTGGCTTATTTCTGCCCCATTTTGTACTGCCGTATGGCACATGGAACAGTGACTATTCTTTGGCTCTAAACCCTTTTTGTAGGAAAAAAGCTAATATGGGTTTGACAGTGATGAGATTATTAGTGCTTGAAAGGACATCGTAGCAAACATTTTTTGCAGGGTTCATTAATTTTTTGGGGGTTAAAGCCCTTGAACCCCAGGTGACAGTATAGGACACAGAACTGAACATTCATTTGAGGTGGGTGGGGATGCGGGGGAGGTGTTTTTGTCAAGTATATCTAACACGTAGCCCCAGTGGCTTTGTACTGACAGCAAATTAACATTCATGCAAGGGGTTTTGTCAAATACCTAGGGGGAAATAACCCTAAACCCCAAATTAAATGAGTTGAACAATATTCTGACATTGATTTCTGAACATTATTAAATATTAGAGGATGGATAAGTCGTTCCTTCTTAGTTGTTGTCTCCTGCTATTAAAAAACTATCTTTCACTTGCCCTGACTGCAAATTCTGAGGGAATTTATGTATAGTGGTGCAAAATCTTCTACCTTTGTACCCTTTCTGGAAGGATAACTAAAGATCTTTATGCTTATGTTTACACTTATGTGTTCTGTCACGTAGTATATCCCTGAAGCAGGATGCCCGACCTTGCCCTGGTGTTGCACTATGATACAGAATGTACTCCAGAGGCATATTAAAAAATACAGCATCAAGGGCATATGTTTGGGAAGGAAGAGAAGGTTCTTTAATTATCTGCAATTGTGCACTACTCTTATAAATCCCCACAATTGATTTGAAGATGGATATGATCATTGAATCGTGTTGGCATAGTTTTTATCCCTTCCTCAATCTATTAAAATCAAACATGACAACACTTATTTCTTTTCATTCTAATTTTCTGTTGATTTGGAAGTATCATTGTAATTTGTAACTGGTCAATAATTGTTATGACTTGTTAATAGAAGTTGTCACATTTTCTGGTTTTTCATGACATGATATGATAACTGGTTCAATTTCATGACATTATAAACCATAAAAAAAAATTGTTTGTGTTGATTTACTGATATCAATATCTGTATATAAGCTTTGAGACAATCACCTTTGAAGGCAAAGAAAATGAGAAACTTGAATTTTGATAGATAAATATACAATTTGCACTCTTCCAGATAACATCTTTGTCCTCTTCAAATGGATAGATGGTGATGGTATAATTTGTGATGTGATGATGGTATGTTATGAAGAAAGCTTGTTTGCTTGTCACCTTGAGATCTCCCCAAACCACAGCTCCTACCATGCAAATGGTATCATTTGAAAGGCCATGGATGCACCAAGGTGTTTTTATGATGTTGAGAGTTTTGACCTACTGTGCAAGAGTTATTAAATATTGGAGAATTTTATCAAATAAAAATTCAATAAATAAAAATTAGTTTCATTTAGTGAAACTGGGGTGTGCTCTTAGTATTGTTGGGAAGTCACCAATGATTTTAGGGAAGTGAATTTCATATTTTTTGAACCTAAGGTGCAGGATATATTGAAGTTAGAATAATTTTATCATAAAAATTCACTTGAAATTCAGAAACTAATGAAATGTAATTAAATTACAAAAACTGGTTTTGGATGGAAAAATTAGTTGGGTAACGTGTTTGCAGCTGGAGCCCGGGCTACAGGCCATACTATGTTAAAGGATGCCATTCATTTATTAATCGGAAGCCACATTTTGTTAAATTGTCAATCCAAAGTGTCACTCACATCAGAGAGTCAATATTTCTATGTTAGATCTCAACTTTATTTTAATTATTAATTTAATGGCTTTCTGTTTCAGCTTCCTTGGTGCAATTTTGGATTGCATAGTTTAACTACACTAAATAGGTATGTTGATTTAAATAAGCACCCAAATTTCATATTTTTGTTAAGAACAATGGGAGGAACCTAGTTCAACACCACCAAGTTGGAACCAACAACAAAAAGGAAAATATATGTGGTATAGGAGAAGGGTCTGAAAATAGACCCTTGCGGATTTGAGATCCCGGCCCGAGGCCGGAAGCTCGAGGGAACGGGTCGAAAATCTGCAAGGGTCTATTTTCAGACCCTTCCCTTACGTAAAGACCGGCCGTGATTTTTCTTTCTGCTTCCCTGTCTAGATAAAGACAAAAACTCATAAAATGTGAAAAACGATGCAAATATGCAAAAGATAGATTACTGAATTTGAAAACTGTACCTTCCGAAATGTGGAAGGCCCAGTACAGCCTGTCAGTACTGGGCCTTCCACATTTCGGAAGGTACAGTTTTCAATTACTGCAAAATTCAGCTAAGTAATCGTCCTAAAAATACAGTAAGAAAAATCTACCGGGTCTTTAGGCATTCAAAAGCAAACCCTTTTTAATTTGAGGGATTTTTTAAAAAAAATCCTTACTAAATTCTTGAAATACAAGGAACAAATTATAGTCTAGGCTTCCTCATTGAGGAAATCGATTTTTACTTTACAACAGTTTCGCCAAAAAGGTAAATGTTTTTCAAGTTTCGCCACACAGATAACCAGCCCGATTATGGAAAACCATCCCTGGCCTCGCATTGGTCCACCTCATCTCTTTTGGAACTTATCTGATTAGTTGCAACCTGCTACAGTATTTTTGGGACAATTTTTGTCGTTTTTTGGGAAAAAAAAAGGAGATAAATTTGAATTTTTTTGCTAGTGTTAATTCGACTAATTTTGCTAATTTTTCGATATCAAAAAATTGAAAGAAAAACCCTGGTGACTTACTTATTATACCACCTACTTATTCATAATCTTTTCCTGGACAATTTTTTGGTTCTTTCAACAAAAAATAGGAATTTTTTGGAAAAATGTGTTTTATATTGTAAGTTCTACTAATTTTCTGGAAAATTTACCAAATTTTCGATCTCAATTGGGAAAAAAACCCCTGTTTATAATTCCTTGGAAATATAATCACTTTTTCAATTTAACAAAAAATCTAAAATGTTTGCTCTACAATATCCCCTTTTATTATTTTATTATTACATTACAATAAAAAGCATTTAACGAAATGGATAAATAGGGAACCTTCTTGAATATCCCTATCGGTCGCGGATGACATTTCAACCAATCAGGTTCCATCGCTTGTATACCGTAGCTTATCTAGTGCAACGATTGAGGTGGCGATTCGACAATTTACTATATTTGGGTAAAACCTTGCCGTACGAAAACATGTGAAAGAGTCGCAACGTCAAGTAAAACAAGGCGTAACGTCAGGTAAATGTCTCCTCCTAAACTCTCCTCCTAAACACTGTTTGCTTTGCTTCCTATCACACTAGAAGGGTTTTTCACGTTCACTCGCAACTTTGGGGGCCCATAACTTTGTGTGTAGACCTCCAATCGAAATGAGGTCTAAAGCAAACTTGTAGCCTTCGTCGAGAGCTTTTCAATGGTATGTTGCATGTCACGTGCACACAAGAAAATTAGGGTGATTCTGGTCTTTTAGTGGTCGGGAGTCAAATTGTCAATTTGACTCCCAACCTTTCTTATGGCCATAACTTGTGTTTCAGGTGTCCAAATGGGTGATGCGAGCCCATTTTAGACATCTATGTTCCAAGATATTTTCAATGATATAAGAAACTTTTCAATCCAATGAATTTTAGCCTCTACAATTGCCCTCTGAAAATTAAGGAGTCCACTGGGACTCCAACTCCCAAAATGGGAGTTCACTTGGGAGTGTGAAGGTTCATTCCCTCACACTCTTTTGCACTTCCATGAGCATGATATGTGACTCTCGGGCCTAGTGTTGGCTTGCACCTTTGAAAACCTTTGCCTTGGTCGCAAGCCTAAGGCTAGGGTTGCGACACATGGTACTAGTGGAAGCTTGCATTATTTGTTTGTGTTTTTTCTCTTGCAACAACATACTTGTGTTGTTCTGTGGCTGCACATATCACCCCTTCTATGTGCCGTTACATTTAAAATCAAAAGCCACCCATTGTGTGAACCCCACTTATGGGAAGCCATTAACACATGATTAGATTACTAATTCTAGTTTTTAGTAAAAAAAATTAATATTCAAGAGGCCTAAGCAAGAGAAGGGATGTAGTATTGTTAGCACCACAAGGAACATACAAGGGTCAATTTCACCAAGCAGTAAGTTCCCTTACATTTGAAGAGCTTTGTAAAACTTGGAAGCAAAACTAGTTTATACTATATTTGGAGTTGGTTGAAATTGAATATAAATTCTCAGTAGATTAACTTACTACTGCATTGAATTCGCCCTTGCAATTGAAATATGCCTTTCTATTGCAATTATTTATTTTGTGTATGTACTTATTATGAAACTTGTCTAGTTGGTAATCCAATTATGTGTTTTTTGCTCTAATGATGTCTTAAGTGTGATTAGTTGGTTATTTCTTTTGGTATTTGTTGGTTTGATTTATTAAGTTAGTTGTTTAATTTGACCTTGTTAGATGTCCACTATCCCCAAGTTCAACCTTTATAATTGCCTTTATGTAATTGTCCATGTATGTTTGGCTACTAGCTTTAATTTCATATCAAATAATGGCTAATTGTTGTCTACTTGATGAGCAATTGTTAGTTGGCATTTTTGGTCGGTAGGTACTAATTATTAGTTGACTAATGCATGCCTACTTATGCAATGTTAGTTGCCTACTTATTACTTACTATGGACTTGGGCAATTTTTATTTTGGTAAGTTTTGTACTAGGTGGCTACTTGGGTAAGGTATGTTGAATACTTACTACTTGTTATATTTTTGAAGGGTTTACTTGTGATTAGGTCAAGACTACATGGTTACTTGGGTGATTTACGTTGAGTACTTGATGGCTACTTGGTGTTCGTCATCTATTAGATACTCATGTTGTAAAGTATGATTTTGGGTTACTAAATATTTCATGGCTACTTGCTACTTGTTATAAGGTGGCTATGTCTACTTGTGTTTAGTTTAATACATGGCTACTAGGATTATGTCTAATGTGTGCTTGCCAATTACAAAGTATCATGTGCCTACTTGCTACTTGTTTCAAGTGGGCCATGTCTACTTGTGGTTAGTTCAATACTAGTAATTGATATTCAGATTATGTTTAATGTATGCTTATTGGCTACTTGGTGTAGGTTGTCTACTAAATATCCAAGAGGTAAAGGACAATTTTGGGTTACAAAGTACCATGCACCTATTTGCTACTTGTTATAAATGGGTTATGTATACTTACATCATTGGGTTAC
>Ga0116227_10007153_pt1 | contig 22004 bp, 23 predicted proteins | sample S1TSphgellanicum_FD_89693 | JGI IMG/M metagenome (GOLD analysis project Ga0116227, IMG submission 89693) | Host-associated microbial communities from peat moss isolated from Minnesota, USA - S1T2_Fb - Sphagnum magellanicum MG | ecosystem: Host-associated > Plants > Peat moss > Unclassified...
CATAGTTTTCCTTAGTATTAATGATTTGAATCCTGATAAACCTCCAAGTAATAATTATTAAGAGTTGAATTAGCCTTTGGATATTTCAGCGTAGAAGACTCTTTTATTTAAATTGATGCAAGGTTTAATTAATTTTAGGACCTAGTAAACCTTTTTAAGTGCATTATCCTTTTATGTTGTAGAGAAGGGAAAGGGGATGTAGAATTAGATGTGATTTATTGATATATTGAGAATACAAGCCCATAATTAACAATAACATTTCACCATGATAATATTAAATTAGTCTATAGAATAATCTTCAGGCACGAATGATGTACTTGAAAGATTTCTAAAATGCAGTCCTAATACATCTTTATTTAGTCTTCACTTCTATCAAATTCTTAAATAGAATCAAAATCAAACTTAGGTATTAACATTTCCACTTGAGTGGCCTCAGGTGAATTATAATTTAGTAAACAACTTTAAAGGGATAGATCACAATTGCAAAAACTCCAGAATGCGACGAATGGTGCGAGCTAGGTATTTGGCTCGATGCTCCATGTAAAGGGGGTTGATTGGGCCTCGCAACCAACGATAATGGCCATCACCGGGAACCCAAGTTCGACAATGAAGACGAACATCGTCGTCTTCACAGTGACACTTTTCAAACCTTTCTGGTGCGACTCCACAAGCAGGAGCAAATTCTAAATAGATTGTTAAGGCATGTGGGTTAGGCGACAATCGACGATCCCATGCCGAATGATCAACTCGAGTGTGCACCACTCTTTGGGATGGTTCTTATTTGCAGGACCATTGAGAGACATTCATGTCAAGCGATGTTTCTTCAAGCTCTCCCTTTTCTACTAGTGAAATTAGAGGATTCGAGGGCGTAATGACATCATCTACCATGACTAAATTCTCACCTGCATCAACAAAAACCAAGAGGGTAGTAGAAACAATGGGGTACTTGCGTTCAGAAGGGGTCGATGCTTTTTTATTTAACAAATTAGGGTAGGCGTAAAGTGTGGGAGTGATGGTAAAACCTCATGAAAACTCGAATATCCTAGATCTAATGGATTCATCAAACCCTAATTTCGACGATGGATCTAGAAATGTGTGGGGTTTTTTGGTGATGCAAATTTTAATTCCAATTTACTATGTACTACATAGTTAATTAGTGCATGGAAGAAAAAATAAATAGGGGATATCAAAAAAGTAAATGGTACGTGGGGATGTTACTTCAACCATTAAATTGATTTAGTCAAGTAAGGACTCAAGGATGTTTACTTGTTACTACCGATAAATTATCCTAGTAGTTAGTTATTTGAAATAATTAGAATGAAGAAGTAGGATGTGAAGGTCAATGCACGGAAAGGATAAAGATCAAGCTCAAGAACCTCATCAAGATATCCAAGATAAGGGGAAGATGAGTCCTCTAATCCCATTAGTCATGAGGATTGTCATCCTATTTGATTGGAGGATGGAATATTTTTTGTGTCTCATTGGGCCCAAGAATTCTCATCCTAAAATCAATTGGAGGGCAAATCATTCTCAATTCTCATTAACTTTTAAAGGATGAGGAGGCCATTGATTGGAGGGAAAGATTTCGAAGCTTCCATTGGACAAAGGGAACAAATTCAAGGAAAGGTCATGGAGGCTTACCAAGGGAGAGAGGAGTATTTTGTGTTGGGGGAAGGGGAAAGGAAGAAAATGAATGTGTGAGGAAAAGATTAGTTCTTATGTGTGGAAAAGTGTTATTCATGGAAAAGATGTGTGCAAGAAATAAGTATGGAAGGATTTCCATGACAAAGCTTTTGGAGTTTTATTTCAAATAGTTGTTCCTCCCAAATCCACCATTGGATTTGTGTCAAACTTAAAATAATTCTTGTTTAGGAGGTGTAAAAGGTTCTCTCTAAATTTTAGCATCATCGGGTTTGTTGTAAAGAAGGTACATTTGTTGGAAGTAGAGGGTGTTTGTAGTGGAATTCATGGAAGGATTTCCATGACAAAGCCTCTGGAGTTTTATTTCAAATAGTTATTCCTCCCAAATCCATTATTGGATTTGTGTCAAACTTAAAATAGTTCTTGTTTAGGAGGTGTAGAAGGTTCTTTCCAAATTTTAACATCATTGGGTTTGTTGTAAGGGAGCTACACTTGCTGGAAGTAGAGGGTGTTGAAATTGTTTGTTTTTTCCTCAATCTAAGCAAAGTGATTTTTAGTCTCAAGGCTTAACTCTTGATCAAAAAAATAAAAAACTTATAAGATTTTGTAACATGGCTTTTTTTTAAATTAGCTTTTCAAAAATCCAATGCATGTTAGATTAGGAGGTTGTATGTAAATGTTATGATGAATGGAACAAAAGAGGTTCAACCATCAAGCGTGACATTGAATGAACATCAACATAATGCCCATTCACATTCCATCATGGTGAGTTACAATTCTCCCATAATGTCTTTGTATCTTCCAAGTGAACACAACACATTAGATTCTTAGTGAACTTCATTGCATTACATTGAACCACCTTACTTGTTAAACTACAATTACATAGTAGTTTCACTTCCAAGCGGGTTTTGTGAGTGCATATCTTCATGTTGAAGGTGTAAGAATTCCTCACACTAATCAACTATTTAAAAACCCTCTAACAATATATGACTCTATTGAGGAATTGGTTTTGACAAGCATTTTAAAATACCTCCCAATATTCAATATAACACTTCATGGCTCTTGCATATGTCTCATCTTTTAAAATATTGAGTTTCCACAACTCTAAGTATTTCAAGGTTCCATTATTGAAAAAAAAATCTTTCTCCATTAACTTTGAGGTATCATTTCCCCAAATAGGACAGAAAGGAACAGGTTTTGGAATTCCATTAAGAAGCTTGGGGCAACCTTCATCATCACACTCCCATAATAAAATTGTAGGGCCATCTTTGGGACTCCACATTGAATCTATTGGAGACACCTTGTACTACATCACTAACCACCCAAAGAAATCCACAAAAAACCAAAAAAGATGCATGTCTGGGTGTCCAACTAATACATTAAGTCCATCTTTCAAGTACCTTTGAACCCAAAATTTGAAATCTAGGTTTTTTTTGAATCAATTGGGTAATGAATGGTCGTTCTTACAAAACCATAAACGCTTTCATCCAATTCACTAACACATAGTTATTTTATTCTCTCAATTTTTTTGACAAATAGCCAAAACTTCTGTCAATGTCCTTGTGTGTATGACCAATCACAAGAAATCCCAATTACACCTCTTTGAAGACCTCCTTTGCTACTAATAACAAGAAAAAAACAAGCAAATGTCAATTTTTATTGTCCTTCACACAATTATCCACTTGGAGCAACAATTTCTTAGGCAATGGTTTTGCACCAACCATTTGCTCATGTGCCTTCAATGCATGTTCAAACACTAAAAACTCCCTTGCATAAGCTATTCAAAGAATTCATTTTGTAGTTCATGATCAAACAACCTTTGCGATTCACAAACATGTTCCTTCTCCAAAGTTCGTAGTATACACAAAAGAGATCCAATTGTGAAACTAGGGTCATGCCACAATTCATTTGAGTATTGAGCAAAGGACTCATCACCATGCCCATGTGCAATCATTATAGTCAACATTATTAGTAGTTGACCCAACATAACAACCATTTTGTTTTTGACTTGCAACCTTGGTAGTGTAGTTTTTGAATGATCCATCTTATCACAAATGATATACACAAAAACTCCTCTTCAATTGAATGGATTCCACTTTCCAACTATGGTAAAGACGTTTGCATGACTCTTGATGTTTATTATGCCTTTTCAATTTTAATTCATGCCCCTTAGCATTCACATTGTTTTTTCCAACTTTGGATATCAAGTCTTTCAAAGATTTGCATACAATGCATTTCGCAAATGTTGAACCTCTTTTCCATACATCAACATTGAGATGGAATTTCCTCCTCAATTGGCTCATGGTAGATTGAAACACCTCATCAACATTTAGCTCCTTGCTAATATGCCCTAACATAAAAACAACAACAAAACAATTTCAACAAAAAATATCTACAAATCTTTCTTCACACTATCATGATTAATAACAAAACAACAGAAATAATTTTGCAAATTTTCCATCTTTCAGGAATTAGAAGTTGAACATCTTGTCTACCATTCCAAATTCTCTTCATTTGGTGTGGCACTACATTAACACAATATTTAATCAATGACTAAACATTACTTTCATCTTGCCTAGTTATAACTTGTTTTTTTATTCCAGCATTTCCATGCAACATGTGCTTTGTCTTGCATTTGTTATCTTGTTTATAAAACATGTATGTGTAGATCTTGAAATCCCAACAATTTTATACCATGTCGCCTCACATATATCAACATTTTGTATTGTAACAAACTTTTGTTCCACTACCCCAACTCTTTAATGTAATTTTTTTGGAACATCCAAAATATATAATCTTTTGTCCACAAAAGACAAGTTCCAAAACTCTTTCGCACAATTGACGTCTTCTCATGGAAAATGTTAACAACAATTAAAAGAACAACTATTTGAACTCACTACAAATTGATTTATGAATCAAAAGTCGATCAATTTTTGAACCAGAGTCCTCATTAGTTGATCCCCTTTGTTTTTTCTTCACAAATGTGTAAATTTTTTTTCTTCAGAACATCAACTCCTTCATCATCTTTTGACACATGACGTTCATCATATGCTTCAAACAATGATGATAAACAATGGCTAGATCAAAAACCTTTTGCAACAAAGGCCACTTCCATATTGACATTATTTGTGACTTGTGACTTGGATAGTTCAAAATTGACACCCAAACCTCAATCTCACCAAGCTCCTCATCTAAAACAAACTCCCTAGGGTCACATGTTGTTATCCTCCCTTCAACTATCATTTATCCAACATCATTTAGCAACTCACACTTTCTCCCATGGCATTGCATTCTTTTCATACTAGAAACATAGTTAAACCTCTCAAGTAATTCGTCCTTAGTTGTCTTAGTTTGTGTTTGACCATCTCCCTTTGTAGCTTTAGAAGTTCTTCTATCCTCTTCTAAACATGCCCCCCAAGCCTCCTCAACATGCACTACATTTGTACATCTTTCATCTTTTAGACCCCTAACATCATTCAAATGAGACATTGAATGTCCATCACCAACCAATGACACATTTTTGAACGACCAAAAATAATCCAATCCCACATAATCTCCAACAACTCTCCCACATGGATTTGGATAGAATAAACTTAGTTCTTAAAACCATTCGTGAATAAACTCCGTGACCACAACAATGGAATTCTCAATTCCTATGGCACCATGTACTATGGTGAAATCTAGTCATTTACATAACCCACAACCAACACAAACCCTTTCAACCTCACTTATCAAGTACTAGATCAATCCGATCTCCAACCTTCAACACTTCATCACCCATTGTTGCAACACGTTGCATTGTCACATAATTAACTCATCTAGATCAAAGACTTGTTAATCCTAATTTCATTTTGATCACCATAAGAACTTGTAAACAAAGAATAATCAGACATTTTGATCATGATTTCCCCCCCACACAGTGAAAACTAAATGACAAACCTACCTATTCTATTTCCCCCCCCCCCCCCCCCACACGCAAACCAAGCAAAAAGGGCAACCAATCGATTTCCTGTCTCCATAGAATCAAGTGGCCACCCAATTCTCTTTCCTTGAAACCCGATAATCTGACCCCACCACAAAGAAGGACGGACAACCCAAAGGCCACTTGATTTTCCAACCCTACAATAGCGAGGGAAGGAACATTGAGTGACCACCCCATTCTTTGACACCACCATAGGGAAAGAAGGCATGAGAATTGGGTAGACGTTCGCTTCTTGTTCCTTGAAATTTTGGGGGCAAAAAAATAAAGCGCCATCCTATTCTCCGACACCGCCATAGGAAAACAAGGAAGGAGAATCAAGCAACCACCAAATTTTCCATCCTCAAGAAATGGGGAAACGAGGATTAAGCAACCTTTTGATTATTGTTTTTCGAAAGAATGATGGAGGGAGAATTGGGCTACCACCCTATTCTCGTTCATCGAAAGAGGGATGGAAGGAAAATTAAGCACCCATTCGATGATTTTGCATTTTGCATTTTTGCAAATTACTTGGAAGTTTTGTAAGTTTCTGTGTTTTTATTAGTTTTGCAATTATATTTTTCTATATGTTTTACAATTGTTTATCTTTATGTAAATTCTAGTAATTTTCTTATCTTTGAATTTAAGTTGTTAATTTTACTTTGAAAAGAAGGTAAAAAGCTCAAAAGTTTTAATAATTTTCTTATCTATGAATTAGTTCATATAAATTACAACTTATTAACTTTAAATTATTATTAATTACTATTCAATTAGTAACTAATGATAAGTAATTAGTGAATTGTAACTAACTAATACTTATTTAATAACTCCATGTCCCTTTCAGTTTCTGGAAAGGAGTATCGTGCAGTTGCCCAATATTCCTTTTCAAGGATGGATAAAGTAATATTATATTATTCTTTTTTCGATCGACAAATACAAATTATTAGGTGATTGTTTGATATTTTCGGTTGAAAATCGACACAAGAATATCGAGCGGCCACCTAATACACCCTCTAAAAACTAAAAAAGGAGTATTAAGCGGTCACTCGATATTCCTTTCTAGAGATTAAAAGAGGATTATTGATTGGCCACTTGATATGCCCTTCTAGAGATTGAGAGGGGTATTGAATAATTGCATGATACTCCCTTTCAGATACTAAGAAAGGGGTATCAAATAATTGCTTAATACTCCTTTTTAGAGACTACGAAAGGGGTATTGGGCAACCACTTGTTATTCCATTTTAGGGACGGATAAAATAATATTAGGCAACCATTCGATATTCCCAATCAAAGATCGACATAGGATTATTGAATGGCCACCCGGTACTCCCTTTTAAACACTAAAAGAGAAGTATCGGATGACTTCCTGATACTCCCTTCCATAGACTAAAAGAGGACTATGAGGTGGCTACCCAATATTCCTTTTTCAATTCATGGAAGTTGCTCGATAATCTTGTTTCATTTTGTGGAGGGGAGTATCATAAAATTTGTTGCATCATATGAAAAAAAATAGGTTTTGATTTTGGTTTATTTATTAGGGTGTGTTAAATTCTTTTGGTTTTGTAGGTTGTTCCTCTACGTCCATTGCATGAGCTTTATGTGTATGTTAATGTTTTTGTTTGCATCCTTTTCAGTCTAAATGGCCTTTGTGCTTATAACTTTTGAACTTTTTACCTTTTTTTCAAAGTAACCAGTGGTTTTTGCTAGAGTTGTATTTTTCCACAAGGTTTTACATCCCCAAGTGTGTTTATTCAATGTATGTTTTTTTCATTGTTACCTTTTTTTTTTCCACCTAAGTTTTGTGTGTAAGTTTTTGACATCCAAGGTGGTTGCAAGTGTCTACTCCTACTTCAAATCTAGTAGGGCGTGTTCCCTTCCAAAAATTGCACTACTCCGAAAATCTATTTGATTTACTAGTAGTAATATTTGGTGATTTTTAGGACCACCCACCAAACAAAAATTTATAAAATTTTTGTTTCACTTACCTCCAAACTTGGTTATTTACTAGGTGGCCTTAACATTGTAACTTTACTCTCCAACTCCTGCTTTTTAACTTCATTCCTTTCACATAATAATTTGAATCTTGACAACTCAATTTTGATTTGCTCCATCTTTTTATTATGATTTGTTACATGTTGGAACAATCTTGTAATTTGTAGATCCTTTTTTACCTCCTGACATAATGATCATCTTGTGTGTGAAGTTTGAAAATTTGGAGTTGTGCCCTTAGATGTTTTTGCAGATGGCCCTGCACTCCTATATGTGCCAAATCTATCCCCTAACTCATACACCCTTGTTGAAAATGATGGTATACCTTCTTGATTTGCAATTGGTTATGTGATTTGTAATTACACCTCTTATTAATGATGTTGGCACTACAACAAAATGTGGGTGTAGTTCATTAGTCCTCGTTCAGTAGAACAGTGAATTCATTATTCCTTCATTGGCCCCTGTTCACTACAACTAATGAATTCACTCAAAATCCAATGAAATCACTTGGCATATAGGGACACTTTTTGTTGTAGTGTGGGGAGATGGTGAATGTGATGGAAACCACTCAACTAGATTTTTTTCGAAAGATACAAATCTTTTCCTTTGGTGCTCATGTGGTATGTTTTGATCTGCAAATGGTGGAACCTATTGAGCAACTTGACCTTTTGAATGTGGTTCATGTTTGGTCATTTGTTCTGGGTTTGGAATCTTTGTAATTGATGCAGGTTGTTGTGCCTCCTCTTGAGGTTAGTGTGGTCTTGGTATGGTAAAAGATGCTAAGACTTATGGGTTGAAAAGTTTTCTTTGCATTTGCTTCCTTCTTTTGATCATCAAAGGTTTTTCCTCTGCTTCCTCTTCCTCTAAATCTTTTGTAATCCTCTACTCCTTGGCTCGCATTTGCCTTGGTAATCTGCTGGATGAAGAAAGGCATTGTTTTGTTTGCTATAGACATTCCCTTAATCTTGAAGTATTAACCCCTAAGGTAGAAGCATCATGTACTCCAATGGGTACCTCTTGTAGTGGAATTTGTTGAGTTGTGTTGAGGAAGAAATTGTACATCAAAATCTCAATAACTAATGTTGAATGACAAACATCTTTCTTTGGATCATCCTTGACTGTTCCCATCATGACCTTAGTTTGGGAAGTTGTCCATCTCATCAATTCTCTATGTAGTTGTTTAAACAAAGTGTTTGTTCAATCTACTCCCTTTCCTTGCACAGATGTCATGATTGATATTTTTATTTCTATTACTAAAATAATAAAGCTTATCCTTTTAGTAAATGACTTGAATTAGTGCAAAGAGACAAATATCATAAGGTGGCTTCATTTCACTAACATTCCATTGTTTTGTCTTCACATATGTTTTTGGTAGGGCAATATGTTGAAACATGGCTCCTGCAATTTGCTTATTTGCATGTTTTTGTGTTTTGCAACCTTTGTTGGAAATCTTGAAGATATCTGCAATCAAATGTTTATTGACTACAATAGTTTTCTCTCCCATCTTGGCATTTAGAGTTTTTCCCTTAATTTGATAAATGTTGAAAAAATCCACCAGCTAGTCCATTGAAGTGGAGTTCTCCACTGTAATTCCAACAATCGTACTAATCCTACTTTAAATGTGCATCGTTTTTCATCTTCTCCCATACTAACCAAGGTTGTAATTTTTTCCAACTCTTGAGCATTTGTCTATTCTACTGGTGTGAAAATCAACCTCTCTAGTTTTGGTGAAAGTATAGACTTAGTTTGATGTGCCATGATACTACTTCTCTACTTCTTCCTCTCAGATTTAGACAAAACTAGGTTTTGAAGAACCTGGAATAGTCAATGGTGCAAATTTTACAACTGCTTGTGGTGTTGGAACTGTCATTGGTCTCAATTTGCTTAAAGAAAGCGGAAGTTGTCTTCGTCTTCACCCTTTGAATTTGTCAGCACCACTATTTTTACTTCCATCTGTGGTCTCGAAATTCCAATTCTTTTAGAAACCGTAACCACTTCTTGATGTCACTCCTTGTGCATGTCGAAGTCCGTAATGTGACTTTGGTCCTTTTCCCATTATCATAGTTTGGAGAAGACTCTACAAATCGAACTTGAAGTGGTGTTGGATTTGCAACTTTAGAATGCACAACTTGGCTTGCCTTTTGCATTTGTAATTCTACAACAAGCACTTCCTATGCTTTTCATTCTTGTTCACGATTCAAATTTCTATGCTTTTCCTCCTTCTTTCAAGTAATTCTTTTTAAGTTTTTTTACAAAGTTTTCGTCACTCGTTCTAATCTGCTGCAATGTGTGAAGATGGAAGAGTTAAGAAAAAAAAATTGTTCATAGTTGACATCATGCCAATTTGGCACCACTACCTCTTGCACCCTTTGATGTGTCATTGTACATGTTAGGGTTTTGGGATTTGAAATGATGATTCTTGCACTATTACCTGTCACTGAATGTTTTTCATCCAATTTGACCTTCATTGGAACATTAGTCATCTATTGTATATAAGTTCCATTAATTGGTACCATCTGTACCATAAAAATAAATTCCTCCAAATGTTCATCTTCCTTATCATCCATCTTGACATATTTTTATCCTTCCCAATACACTGGTTAAGGTCAATAATCTGTGCTTTTTCATCCAAAAATTGGTAAGGCTTCAACTTGTTCACATTCACAAGTACAGGGCTTGGGTCAAACTTATTTAAAGTCACCAAAAACATAATGTTGTTTGGTAGGCATAATTATACTCTGTATGGACCAAACCGCTTTTTGGTAAATTTTGCAAGATGTGTTTTCTATCTTTTTGGAAACCAAAGTACATGATCTCCAAACTTGAACTATTTTTTTGTGAATTTTTGTTGGTTCCACAGAACATGATTTCACTATTGATTCCCAACAATCTCCTCAACTTGTAGTTTGTCAAATTATAGTTTTTCCAACTCTATTAATATGTTAGTTGATACTTTGACAAGATTTGCATCTTTATGGTCTCCACTAAATGCCGATAGAACATATTTAATGGGCATGAAATGATGCAACCCATAGACTAATTGGTATCGAGCATACCCTATAGCTACTTTATAAATAGTATTGTATGAGAAAAACACAATGGGTAAATGTTCATCCCAATCTACCTTGTTTTCACTAACTTAATAATGAGATTAACAATTAACTTGTTAATTGGTTTTACCTATCCATTTCCCTATGGATAATATGTAGTAGAACTCACATGCTTTAACAAAAAATGATTAGTAAGATACTTAATAACATCATTAATGAAATGAATTCCCTGATCTGTAACTAGGGCTAGTGAACAACTAAACCTAGTTAAAATACATTCATACAAAAACTTTGTTGTGACAATAGCAATGTTGGTTCTGAGTGCTTTAGCCTCCACCCATTTGGTAGCATAATCTATGGCTACAAGAATGTATTTGTTACCTATAAACCATCTTGCAAGTTTGATCGGTCCAACAAAATCCAGTCCCCATTTCATAAATGGTTCTTTTGGTAAAGTTGTAACCAATTTAGCCAAACTTTGCATTGCTAAACCTCTAGCTCTTTGGCATGCACCACAAGATTTGCAAAATTTAGAAGCATCATAAAATAACTTCGGTGACCAATATCTTGCATCAAGAATCTTCTTGACATTTATGTCCATTGCAAAATGGCCGCCACTAATTCCTTCATGAAGCTCCCATAGTATCATTTGTGCTTCATTTGTGGTTACACAATGTCTAAATTTGTTGTCTTGTCCCATGCGGTACAAGATACCCTTTTGTAAAGTAAAAGGTTCTACTCTTCTTCCCAACCATTTTTTCTAAATATTGGTCAATATCCTAAGCATTTGTCCCATGTGTAGATAATTCTTAACCTCTTCCAACCATACTAGTTATAACATGAACAATGTAGCATCTATAGTTTGATCAAGTACCCTAGTCGGCTTTGTAGTATCTAAGAATCTAGATAGTGCATCAACTATTACATGTGTATGACTTAGTTTGTATACTATAGTAAACTCATATTCTAGAAACAATAGTAACCATTTGGTAATATGTCCTAAAACTTGTGTTTTGTTCATTAGATAAACCAAAGCCATATGATTTACATAGAAAACAAATTTGTTACCCAAAAGGTAATGTCTAAACTTATGTAGTGTAAATACTATTGCTAATGCCTCATGTTCTGTGGTACTATAATTCGTCTCAACACTATTTAGTAATCTAGAGGCATAAACAACAAGATGGTCATGATAACATGTTAGATTTTGAACTAACATGGCACCTACAACTAATAAAGATACATATGTATGCACATGAAATTCAACATCCCAATTAGGAACTATCAAAATAGGTGCTTTTACATACTTTTGTTTAATTAGCTCCCATGCTGCTTAATATTCTAAAGTCCACAAAAATTGTTCTATTTTCCTCATGAGTTTGGTAATTGGGGCCATTATGAATGCAAAATTCTTGAATAAAACATCTATAAAATTGAGCCATTTTGTTGAACAACTAAATCTGTTGTGGCTTTAATTGTGGGCACATGCATTTAAACTATGGTTTGGATTTTTTAGGATTTGGTAATTTACCCTTTTTGAAGACAATAAACCCTAGTAACATTCTGAAAATACCATAAAGGCACATTTATTTGGGTTTAAAATAATCCCAAACTCCTTACATTTTTGAAAACACAAATTGAGTTTTTGTAGATGAGTGTCCATATCATTGTAGACAGTGAAATCATCCAAAAATATTTTCATGAATTCGTCTAGATAATCCCTGAATGTTCTGCTCACTACCCTCTAATAAATATGAGGTCCATTTTTAACTCCAAAAGGCATTACTACCTAAGTAAAAGCTCCCTAATTTGTTACAAAGGTGTTTTATATATGTCCATTAGTGTTATAGATATTTGGTGATATCCAGAATATTCGTTTAAAAAGGAACAAGCATCATGTTGTGCAATTGTATTCAGAACTTCATCTACGAATGGCAAAAGGTAAGGATCTTTTTTGGTAGTTGCATTTAGTTTTCGTAGTCTACACAAATTTCAAGTTTTCCATTCTTCTTGGGTACTACCACAATTGGTGATAACCAAGTGGCTTTTTCTACATGTTGGATAAATCTTGGTGCTAACAAATTGTTTATATTTTGTTTAATGATTACAGCGTAGTTTGGATTCATTTTATACCTGACCTAATGTGTTGGTGGAATCAATGTATTCGACTCAATACAATGTTGTGTTAATTTTGGAGGTATACCCTTCAAGTGCTTGTAAATCCATGCAAACACATCCTTATACTCTATTAACAATTTATTTTAAAAAATTATACTTTCCTCAGCCAATTGAGCATTCACCTTAATTGTTGAGAATTCTTTATTATTCCCAAATTGATTAGCAACAATTGTTATTTTTCTATCAACGTCTAGCCCACAATCTATAGTCCCTATACTTGAACCTTCACTAATGTTTCATCAATTTGCACTTCACCCGGGGTGTGGTGATAATACAAATTTCAAAATACGCCTTCTTCTAAGCTAACCTCAAGTTTATTATCAAGGGTGGTTTTTGCATTACTTTTGAAATTACATGAAGGCTCTACTATGGCATTTGTAGTTTAGGTAGTTCTTTAAGTCTATATTGTGCTAACTACCACTATTTCTAGAGTTTCTAATGGCAAACTAATTATACCAATAGTAGTTTAGGTTCATTTGCAAACATCGGATCTTCTTCCTCATTTGTAATGCCATTTTGATAGTCAATGACGTGCTCCTAAACTCCTTGCTAGACTTTAAATGTATGTCTAAGGTGAAAACAACACAAGAGTAAGGAGTCGGGGCACATTCCCTGGCTTGTAACACTTTGGGGGTAGAAGGGCATGCTAGAGCTCCAGGATGGGGACTAGGAAGAGTGACAAGCATCAATTACTCACATGAACCTGCGCAAACCAAACAATGGTTAGTGCGTAGTTTGAGCACTTTTGGTGCACGGACGAATCACGGGCAAACACGGACTCACAAGATTCACCACGGCCCAAACTTGGGGGAAGCCATCACCTTCCCCCTTATAGTATACTTTGTGCCTGGCCACGGGGCTAGCACCCAAATGGCACTTTGTCTCGGGACTCCCAAATGGGAGTCCCAAAATTCTCAAAATTGGGACTTTTGCAACTTTGGAGGCCCATAACTTTATGTGCAGACCTCCGATTGAGGTGAAATCTAAATCAAAGTTGTAACCCTTGTCAAGAGATTTCCAATGATATCTGTCATGACACCTAAAAATAAGGAAATTGGAGCAATTTTTTGACTTTTAGTGGTCGGAAGTCAAATTGACAATTTGACTCCCGACCTTTCTTTTGGCCATAACTTATGTTTAAAGTATCCAAATGGATCATGAGAGCCCATTTTAGACATCTAAGTTGCAAGAAATTTTTAATGATATAAAAAACTTCTCAATTCAAGTTTTGACCCTTGCAATTGCTTTTTGAAAATTTGGGATCTCCAACTCCCAAAGTGGGAGCTCATTTGGGAGTGTGGGGGTTCATTCCTTCGCATTCTCTTACACTCCCGGGAGCATGAAATGTGATTCTTGAATTCACTCTTGGCTTACACCTTCGCAAGCCCTTGCCTTGGTCGCAAGCCCTTGCCTTGGTCGCAAGCCCAAGGCTAGGGTTACGACAATCAAAGCATAGTAAAACTTCTGGTCTTTTCAAGTTAGTGCCCAAGTGTTTAGTCATAGCTATGGTTCTGATTGTACCATTCCCTTGTATTGCGATCATGTTATTTCCCCAATCATGTGCGATCTTAACATTTCTGAGCTAGGGTTTACCAAACAACATGGAATAACTAGAATTTACAACAATGTTTTGTAAGACTATTTGTGTAGCTATGTATGGTATACCATGAACATACATCCTTAGATCCTAAATTAATCCTATTGGTTTGGTTGTAGTTTGATCTACCATCCACGGATTATAAGGAGTAGGTTTTGGCTTAAATAATCCTAACCTAGTTTTTAATTATTTTATAATAATATTTCCCTAGATCCCTCGTCCAAGAGAACATCATCAATTGTATTCCTACCAATTTGTACTTGAATTACAACCATGTGATTATCTATGGCCACAATTGTTGTGTTAATATTAGGTACTACAAATGTAGTTGTTTTTTCATTCAATGCCCTAGTGTTAATATGTGGTTTGTTAGTCTTCATTTTCTACCACAAGTATTTATTCAAATTTGGGGTTATTTTTATCAATTGTCCAAGGTTTAAGGTATAACTAGTTTTTAATATCTATTTACTAATATCTTGCAAATTTTCATCTATAAAAATGGTTTTACTTGAAGAGGTAGAAGGTACTCGAAATTTTGTTAGGTCCACAGGTTTTGCTTAACTTGGCATTCCCGCCCAACTGGTCATCCATTCTCCAAGTGAAGGAATAGGTAAGTTAGGTGGCAGATTGACTATTTGCATCTATTGTATGGTTTCCACCATAAACTTCAACTTTTCTTCAGCTTCCCAATCTGTTGTAGATTTGTTATTCCTTGGCCCTTAATCTTTAAACACTTTTTCTTTACTTGTTTTACTTCAAGTGATAACATTGACCTCTATTCCTTGCTCCAAGCATGGATTTTGTACTTCTGAAATTGCAAGTTTTATGTGGCTCAAAACAGGATGGTTGGTAGTCATCCTTATTATTTTTGGCGGAGAATGACATGGTCTATTGAATCAGGGTCTTTTACTTTCTGAAAGGGTCCTCTGCATGTCACCATATACAATAGTGCTGTATAAATTTCTATAGTTTTACAGTCGTGTTGTTGTTACCACATCTTATGGAATAGCTAATAGATTGTGATCATTTTTTGGATTTTGGCAATTTTGTGCTTGAATATGGAAATGATTGATCATTGCATCTCATACATTTCATTCAATAAATAGAAAATCTATGAGTGAATGATCTTCTTGTCTACAAAAACTACAACAACTGATAGTGAGTTTGTAATGTCGAGTTACGCTTTGACCAAATTTACTCCAAATTTCATATTGACAGTCAAGTTTGATCTTGGACTCATTGGTCTATAATACATTCACTTGATCCGCTTGCTGTACTTTAGTACCAATTGTTATTATTGGTGGAATCTTATGCTTAACTTTATGTTCCTTCTTGGTTTGATACACTATTTCAATTGCAAAAGCCTATTCCTCCAAATCTTTAATCTCTAATATAGGTTCGACATACTGTGGTAACACTTGTTCAACCTCGTTGTTGTCCAAGTTTTCATCCCATTCTTCATGGTTTTGTTGATACTAAAATGAAAGAGATTACTAAACAGAGCCTATGTTTGTGGATTTTGTTTCCATACCTCCTTATGCTTCTTGATACGTATGTAATATCTTTTCAGATCTATACAAAGTGCCATGTCTTTGACAAATTCATCTATTTCTTTCTTGTTCTTTTCGTTGTAAATTTGCAAGGGTAACCTTGAATGCAATATCTTCCCATCCCTCTGGTTCAACTTTTGGAGGTTTTGCCCTTGTTGGTAGCCTCATTTGGACATTGGGTCGCCTCATTGCATTATTAGTGAATGATTCTCAAGGTTCCATAACTACTATAAACAACGCCTTGTACCTTGTAGGTCACTCCTTTGTCTTATATATTCTTAGCATTGTATATTATACTCTTTTTAGAGTATGAAATTGTGCTACATCACTTGCAAACAACAGTTCTCCCTTTACTACATTTTTGTCTTCATTCTGCTGCATGGTTACTTAGTCAAATTGTTTTTGCAAACTTTGGGTTACTATTCGATTTGTGTTTATTGCCATCCTACTACTTGTCCTTGGAAAAATAAAATTGCCATAAATTTAAATCTTTTCAATAGTTGTTTATTCATATTTATTTCCTCACCAATTATGAGTTTGTAGTTTAAGGAATAAACAAAATTCTTTGCAATAACCTTTCTATACCTATTGCCACATAATAAAACCAAAGAAATACATACAACTTCAAAATTCTAACCCTAAATTCATCTTGGGGATGGTCACCAAATGGTAAATCCTAATATTCTAATATTGTTTCAATTGTAGTTCTTATGTTATTATACATATTTAGTTTTAGTTATACAAAATTTGTACTAAAAATCCAAGAAAGTTCTAAAATCTTTCAACAATAACATTTTTCATGGCCCACGTATCTACACAATTTTGAATATGTCACAATGCTGCCATAGTTTATTACTCATATTGCTATGAATAAAAAAAAAAAATCTTGTAAAACAATTTAAAAAAAATAAAATCCAAGATCATAGTTCCACAACTTTGTCTCCTTAGAAATTCTTCTATCCATAACTATTGTTCTTTGTACTCCTAGTATTGAACATCCAGAAAAACTAGTTAGGATAGACCTCTTAAAAAAAAATATAGAGCTTCCTTAGTTTTCAACTTTCCCACTTAAAGCACCATTTGAACTCCACCTTAGCAATCTTAATCTCACCTACCCTGTACTTATTAAACCTACCTTATCTAACTTATTTTAGAATATGCATCATAATGCTTACTCCCTATGTTTATCTGGTCTGATTATTAAAGTATAGTCTTACCCTTAACATTTTCCTTTATTTATTATCTTGGAAAGAACCAAGTGGACACCCGATTCTAATCCAAACAATTGTTTTTTATTATTTGAATTGAAAAAAAGTAGTTGGCCACCTTATTCAAATTTTGGATCATTATTTCACATGGTCAAAATTGTTTGTGGTTATTTTTGGACATTTTTAAAGTCCAAAATTAATTAAATACATGTTAATCAAGCTGTACACATGTACTAGTTTATTCATTGTTTAGACTTCTAAATATTATAGAGTTGACATGGGTACTTGATCAAACAACAAATGCAACATTGTTTACGTTACAACCAATATGGTTGGAAGAGGTTAAAAATTATCTATAGATAGGACAGATGCTTGGGATTCTGACCAAGATTAAAAAACAATGGTTGACAAGAAGAACAAAACCTTTCACGGCCACTAAGCTATTTCTTTGGAAAGCTCCTACTAAAATAAGAAATTCCCCAATAAAGTTGTTATATCGCATGGGTCAAGACAACAAATGAAACACATAAGATAGTATGAGAGCTTCATGAGGGATTTGGTGGAAGAAATTTTGCAACAAACATTATTGTAAAGAATATTCTTGATGTAGGATATTGGTGGCCTACACTATTTCATGATTTTTTGAATTTTGCAAATCTTGTGATACATGTCAAAGAGCTAGAGGTTTAGTAACACAAAGTTTGGATAAACTTGTTACAATTCTACTAGAAGAACCATTTATGAAATGGGGACTTGATTTTGTTGAACCAATCAAACTTGCAAGATGGTTCATAGGTAACAAATACATTCTTATAGCCATAGATTAAATTACTAAATGGATGGAGGCTAAGGCATTTAGAACCAACACTATTGTTATCACAACAAAACTTTTGTATGAATACATTTTAATTAGGTTTAGCTATCCATTAACCTTAGTAATAGACCAGGGAATTTGATGATGTTATTAAATATCTTACTAACCATTTTTTCATGAAACATGTGAGTTCTACTACCTATTATCCATAAGGAAATGGGTAAATAGAGTCAACCAACAAGTTTATTGTTAATCTCATTACCAAGTTAAATAGTTAGAAGAAGGTAGATTCATATGAACATTTATTAACTATGTTTTTCTCATACAAAATAATTTACAAGGTAGCTACATGGTATACTCCATACCAGTTAGTCTATGGATTGCATCTTTTTATGCCTACAAAATACGTTGTGCTAACATTTAGTGGGGACCATAAATATGCAAATATTGTCAAAGTATTTATTAACCAATTGATCAGATTAAAAAAACTACAGAATGACAGACTACATGCAGAAAAAACTATTGGAAATCAACATTGGAATCATGATCTGTGGAGTCAACAGAAGTATCCAAAAAAGAAGTTCAAGTTTGGAGATCATGTACTTTGAAACCCCCAAAAGGATAGAAAACACATCTTGGGAAATTTACTAGAAAATTGTTTGGTACATACAAAGTACAATTTTGCTTACTAAATAACATTATGCTTTTGGTGACTTTGGATATAAGTTAGACCCAAACCCTATGCTTGTTAATGTGAATAAGCTGAAACCATATCGATTATTGAATGAAGAAGCACATACCACAAATCGACCTAAACCAGTGTATTAGGAAGGCTAAAAAGACACTAAGATGGATGACAAGGATGAAAATCATCATGATGAATTAAATCTAGTCATAGAAATTGTACCGATTAATGAAAAATCCATGAACCAAATAATTAAAAAATTCTATGGAGGTGAAGTTAGATGAATATTATTCAAATTCAATGATAGGTCATAGCAAATGATGTAGCGTTTCAAATCATGAAACCCTAAAGGGTAAAGTAACACTTTAGGGGGTGTGAGAGGTAGTGGTGTCGACTTGGCATGATGTCAATTGTGAACATTTTTTTTCACTTCTTCCGATCTTCATGCATTTTAGCAAATTAGAATGAGCAATGAGAGTTTAGTGGAAAAACTTAAAAGGATTGACCGAGAGAAGGAAGAAGAGCATAAAAATTTGATTCATGAAAGGGAGAGAGAAATTCACATATAGGAAACACTTGCTACAGAAGTCCAAACAAAGGGGATGGACCATGTTTCACATTCTACTAGAGTTATAAATCCAACACCACTTCAACTACATTTTCCAAATTCTTTTCTAGATTACAATTCGGGCAGAAGAATCGAAACAACTTTGCATAATTCAACACACATAAAAAGTGATGTTAAAAAGTGGCTTTGTTTTTTGAGAGAACAAGGGATTTCAAAACCAAAAGTAGATTCGGAAATAGTGGTGTTGATAGATTCAAAGGATGAAGACAACCTTATTGTCTTCAAAAATTGAGATAAATAACAATCTTAGCACCATAATTAGTTATAGAATCGATTATACCATTGGTTGTTTTAGGTTCCTTAAAACCTAGCTAATGTAAGTCTAAAAAGAAGTAAAAACTTAGTACAATGTCTTGTTAAACTAGGTATTTCACTAGAGTTGGAGAGATTGATTTTGACATTAATAGTACAAATTTATGTTGAGGAGTTGGAAAGAATCACAACTTGGATAAGGATGGGAGAGAATGAAAAAAAAAAGGCATCCAAAGTTGGGCTGGTAGAATTGTTTGAACTACAATGGAGAGCACCACGCCATGATTAGCTAATAGATTTTTTCAACACCTATTAGATCAAGGGAAAGACCATTTGTACAAGGTTAGGTGAAAAAATTGTAATAATAGACAAGCATTTGATTACATATGTGTTCAAAATCTTTAACAAAGGTTGGAAAGAACAAAAGCAGACAAACAAGCATACTGTAGAAGCTATGTTTCAATGTATTACTTTGCTAGGAGCATACATGACAAATTTAGCATGTGACGAATTAATAATGAAAATTGTGCAAAGTTCGTTCATTCATAGGTTCATACATTTTCGCATGAATATCATGTGTTGAAAACACATTTGACACATAGATAAATGTGTCCGACGAATGAAGTATGTACTTATGAATGAACGAATTTCACAAATTTTTCGCATCTTCCAATAAATCCGTGTTTCAAAAGTGTTTCCAATGCACGATATTAGTGTGTGAAACGTATGAATTATGATAAAACAAATTTTGCACAGTTTCCATTACTAAATCATGATATGCTAAGTTTATGATGTATGTCAATACAAAATAGTGGAGTGTTAGTAAGATGAAAAAATCTTATGACATTTGTCTGCTTACACTAATTTAAATTGTTTATCAAAGAGACAAGGTTTGTTACTTTAATAATAAACATGCCATATCCATTATGACAACTATGAAAATGAATGTTGTAGAGTTAATAGTTACATTGTTTAAACAATTGATTAGAGAGTTGATGAGATGGACAACCTCTCAAACAAAGATGTTAATGGGGACAATAAAGATTGATCCTAAAAAGATGTCTACCATTCAACATTAATCATTGATATCTTGATGCAACACTTCTTCCTAAAGATAGAATAATAGATACTCCCAAAAGTTGCACCAGCTGGAGTGCAAAAGGCTTTTACATCTAGGGTGAATACATCAAAGTCAAAGGAAAGATTACAACAAACCAAATGACTTCTTGCATCGTCTAGTAGATCACCAAAACATATGCAAATTGGAGAACAAAAGAATATAGAAGATTCATAGGAGGAGAGGAAGAGGAAAGACCTTTGATGATCAAGAAGAGGAAACAGATGCGAGGAGCAATTGATCCAATACTTGAGGTTTTGGCATCTCATGTCATACCAAGGCAACAACATCCTTAGGAGGAAGTATAGAAACATGTAGTGGCTGCAAAAGTTCAACCCTTAGAGCAAGTTGTTAAAAGGGAACCATAATTTGAAAATCATATTACATAATAGGCTCTATTGCTTGAAAATCTAAAACAACCATAGGAACAACAAAAGGAAAGATTTGTGTCTTTAAAAAGAGAACTAACTAGGTGTTTCCACCATGTGCACCATTTCCACAATAAGAAGTTTGAGAACAAACTACAACACCATAGACTACACATCAAGAGGATAGACCATCATCCTCAACATGGCTATATGATTCAGGGGATAGGTTTAGAACATACAAAAGTAGAGGGCCATCTATAGAAAGTTCCAAGGGGTAACTCCAACATTTCAAACCCCACACATAGGTGGATTGTTGAATCAAGAGGCAAAGGAAGATTTGTGGATTACTTGGCTATTTTAGTATGTGGTAAATTATATGAAGAAGATGGAACAAACCATGCTTATATTGTTAGGATTCAAATTACTACGTGAAAGGAATGAAGCAGAAAAGCATGAGTTGGAGGGCAAAATTGTAGGTGCACAACAAGAAGTACTAGATCTACATAATCAAATTCGTGCAACTGAAGTGCAGAATAGGAAGACACTTCAAATTAAAGAAAGGGAGTTAAACAAACTGCAAATGGAGCTTATTTTGGCAAATCAAAGAAAAGGGACCTTGGAGCAACAATTGCAATCATATGAAATTATTAAAGGGGAGAGAAATTTGTTAAAATTGAATTAAAAGAAAGAGGATGTTAGATATTAGGCCTTGAAAAAATAGGTAGATGATTTGGAAAATTAATTTTACAATTTTGCAATGGGACAACAATGGTCTACAATGTTGAGAATTCAAGCTCAACTAGTTAAGTTTCATTAGTTACTGGAGTAGGAAAGTAACTAGGTTATTTTCACAAGGTTGAATTACTTTCTTTACTTATTTTAGTTTGGTTATTTGTGGTTTGGTCTTGTAGTTAAATACCTTGGTGTTGATGGTTTGTTTCTCTTTTCTTCATTACACAAGTTTGTGTA
>Ga0116227_10007154_pt1 | contig 22000 bp, 19 predicted proteins | sample S1TSphgellanicum_FD_89693 | JGI IMG/M metagenome (GOLD analysis project Ga0116227, IMG submission 89693) | Host-associated microbial communities from peat moss isolated from Minnesota, USA - S1T2_Fb - Sphagnum magellanicum MG | ecosystem: Host-associated > Plants > Peat moss > Unclassified...
AACCATCTAAACATAAAAATTAAACATCTTGGATTATTTCAAAAGAATAAAAATTAATTAATTATTAAAAGTTGGGACACGTGGCAACACATAAATTGTTCCCATTGTTCACCAAAAAAGTCGAATCCTAGTTGTAAATGACAATACGTATATGACAAGTCAAAGGATGAAGGTGTATTTTGTTGACTTTTTCCTTCATCCAAAATTCGTTGTCGTTTGCGACTAGTGTCTTATGTCACTTGTCCAACGCGACTATTAAGATTTTAGTTGCAATTGTCGCTTGCAACTAAAATTTAGTCGCATGGACCAGTTGTAAAATGGCCATTTTCTACTAGTGAATCAAAGTGCCAATTTGACTTTCAACCACTAAAACTCAGGAATCGCCTTGATTTACTTGTGTGCAAGTGGTGTGTCACATACCATTGGAAACATCTTGATAAGGGTTATAACTTTGCTTTAAAACTCACTTCAATTAAAGGTCTGGACAAGAAGTTATGGGCCTCCAAAGTCGCAAAAGTCCTAATTTCGAGAATTTCAGGACCCCCAACTTGGGAATCCTGCGACAAAATGACATTTGAGTGTACGCCCCATGGCCAGGCACAGAGAATACTATAAAGGGGAAGGAGGTGGCTTCCCCCAAATTTGGGTTGTGGTGAGTCTTGTGGGTTTGTGTTTGCCCATGGCTCGTTCGTGCACCAAAAATATTATAACTAGGCACTAACCAACTTGTTGTTTAGTTTGTAGAGGTCTGTGTGAATAATTGACCCGCTTGTTGCTCATCCTAGTCCCCATCCTGGAGCTCCAGCATGCCCCTCTACCCCCAAAGTGCTACGAGCCAAAGAACATACCCCAACTCTTTATTTTTCCATTGTTTTCATATTTGGACTCATAGTTGAATCTATCAAGGAATTTGGGGGTGCATCACTATAGTTTACAAAACGTTAGTAATTTGATCATAACGCTTTATTATTGGTGCCAAATTTTTGTATAGAAATATTTTCATAGTATGTGTTATGGATATGTATTATTTACATTTATTATCCTTTTTAGATTTTAGTACATGGCCTTACAAACATTTGCACATAATATATATGATTAGAATTTCGATTTTTTGAAACTAAGCAAGTTGATTATATGGGTCTTTTTTACTAAAAGACATGTATTTTTTACTAGAGGTCAAGGGCTTGAATGACAATGGGTATTTTTTTATTAATCAATTTGATTAGAATGACCGATTTGACAATTAGTGAAATCAAACATCTAGTCAAATTGGACTTTAAAATACCACCTAGTCAAATTGATTAGTGGCCTGGTCAATAAAACCACCCAATTTAGTGAAATTGGCTAGTGCCCTAGTCAATAAGGCCACCTATTATATTCAATCAATGCAGCTAACTAAATATGCCTCGTCAAAATGGCCAATGGCTTAATTAAAAGGGCCAATTACAAATTCCAATTTACTAGTTGGGTATTTTCGGATTACATGTAACATTCTGACTATGTTTGACCAATTAGAAACAAGTTTGAAAATGTAAAAGTTAGCTAATCATAATTAAATGAATCACGATCAAATTACTTATGATTAAACTAATTATATATATGGTTTATCTAACTATGGTGAAAATAACTATATTGAAATTAATTATGGTTCAAATACCTATGAAAAAGCTAATTAAAATTAAAACTAACCATAACTAATCTAACCATGGTCAATTTAATCATGTTCAATTAATCATAGTTTGTTTAATTGTATATGTTTTAACTATGGTTAGTTTAGCCATATTTAATTTAACTATGATTCATTTATCCATAATTAATTATTCCATCATTTTAAACCATATTTAGTTTAATTATGGCTAGTTTAACCATGGTCAATTTAACAATAGTTGGTTTAACCTTAGTAAGTGTAGCCATGATAATAAATTTAACATAATTAGTTTAATCGTTACTAGTTGGGCCTTTGTTGGTTTTGCCATAATGAATTTAACCATGGTTACTATAAACATAACCAAATTAACTATATTTATTTTGAAAATATAATTATTTTACCTTAATAAATTTATGCATAATTAATAGAGCCATAGTTAATTTTAAACTAGTGTTAATTTAACCATGGTTTCTTTTGCCATAATTATTTTAAACACTTATATTTAGCCATAATTATTTCACTCACATTTATTTTACTCATGGTTAATAGTTTAACCATGGTTGGTTTTGTGATAAAATATTTATTCATTGGTTAGTTTAATCATATTAACTTTATTAGTGGTTAGTTTAACCAAATTTATTTACTCATGGTTAGTTTAACCATTTCTAGTTTAGCCATGGTTAATTTTGCCATAAATATTTTAACCAATTTTATTTTAGCCATGATTACTTCATTCATGTTTATTTTAGCCATAATTAATTTTTTACATAATTGGTTCTGCCATAAAATACTTATTCATTAATTAGTTTAACCATATTAATTTTGTTAATTTTTAGTTTAACCATTTCTAGTTTAACCATGGTTAATAAGGATGGATAATTTGGAATTTGGGAAGATTTCTAGGGATTTTCATTGTTTTTAGGACCCTCGCCATTTTCTTATGGGCTTGAAATCTTTTCTTGGGAAAGCTTTAGGAGGCTTTTGGCTGATTTTTGTTTTGATGCCACTGTAATGTAATTTTTGTTATTTGAAGCTCTTGGAATGCAAGCAAGTTCTGTTTTTGCTCAAGGATTAATTTTGTAAGTTTTTTTAAAGTTGTTTTTCCACTTGTTGCTTTGTTTGCCAACTTTGGAGATGTTGCAAAATTTTCCATTGCAAGTTATTTACTTAATTTTCAATAAAGTGATAGGCTATTTGCTTAACGGTTTTCCCTATGCTTTAAGGTGACTATTTGTCACTAATCACTAACAGAGTTGAGGTGTTCAAGTTTATACTGATTTTCAATTAAGTACTCACAAACATTTGAGAATTCACCAAGTGGTCCTAAAAACCAAATATCCCTTGCAAATTGTTTCCATTTTGTTTACCACCTTTTTATTATCTTGCCATTTCTTTCTCTTTCTTTATTATTTTCCTTATACAAACTGAGGAACCTTTTTTTTATGTGTTTTGTGTTTGGGCTGCCATGGCCGGATTGACTTGCCACCAGATTTGGTGTTGCTTGAATCAACCATAAAACCCACAACATTGTGTGAATTTTCATTGGGAATTGTAGACACATGAGACATTGAATTATACTAGATTATTCATAGCCACATGTTATATCACAATATTACAAAACCTAAATTATTCAATTGAAATCTATCACTAGATTTATCTTATTAATGGGTCCATGCATTTACATGAAGGTTATAAAGGATTTTTAATAGGTATATTGGACAAACAAATAAAGGGAGCTTTCTTTTTTCTAGGTCACTCATCTAATTGTGGACACTTTCATTTCAAGAAGGAATTCCTTGTGTTGGAATAGGATGTTGCATGTAGGTGGCACTTCCATTAATCTATCACCAACATTGCCATTTTGTTTTACATCAATTCTTAGTCCTTGATGAGGATTGTTTTGTTGTGCTAGAGTTGTGTTTGTCTTTTGCTCTTTAATAATCACTTCTACAACCAACTCACGTATATGGTTGTCATGTGGAAGTTCAACAACTAGAACTAAAACATGACCACAATTTACAAATGAATATAATTTGACAAAATCCAAGATTTAAATATTGACACAAGTTCATACATATAAACACCTAACCTTTTAGTAATTTGGTTTTCAAAGTTAGAGTAATCTTACTTGAAGCTTGCATAAGGCACTTTTTCACAAAATTGTAGGCAAGGTCGTCATCTTCTTTTGAATTGCAATTTTCTTAGATCACAAGTTCTATGACTTCATTAGCTATTTGGTCAGTAGTAGGGGTTGATTGTTGCATTTAGGAATTGCCTAGATTGTTGGCATTTTGTAACTTGAAAGGTGAGTCAACCTCATGAGCAATTTGCTCTATTGAAGTTGATGGAGGTGTGATGGGAATCCCATAAATTGTGCCAAAAATTGGCCCAATGGGGCTCTTGAAGTTTGATGGCCCTAAGTTGGCCCTTTTTAAAGCATGTCCAAAGCTTGTGGAACCTAGCTTTATTTACCTTATTGGAATGTTAGGTCTTACATCACCATGTTCTAAACCGTATGTTAAAATGTAAATGCATAATATAACATGTATTAGAAGTCAAGAAGAACATTGACCAAAACTTCTAGTCAAACAACATACAATAGACCCCATAACTTGGACAAACTTACCTATCAAGAAGTTTTGCACATAGGTCATTTGAAATTGCTAAGCATTGAACCAATGACCTAGTTTAGCACTCTTAGTACTTTCCACATGCTATTGGATGTCCTGATCAAGCAGTCCCAATGAGCAGCAAGTAAGTTGGATGTTTCTAAAGACTCTCGGTAACCTACATGGACAATGGGTTCTTTCAAAGCATTCATAATAACTTGCTATTATAATAGATGCTTCCAAACATGGGTGCTTCTCCAAGCATTGCCATTACCTAGCTAGCCCAACAAGTGCTTTCAATCATGGCCAAACACAATAGGTGTTTTCCAAGCACTCCGATCAACTAGTTAGCACAATGGGTGTTTTCTAAGCATTTACATTAACCAATAATCACAATGGGTGTTTTCTAAGCACCACTTGTAACCAATAAGCACATTGGATGGTTAACAAACATTCCAAGTGACCAATCAACACCATGGGTGCTTTCCAAGCACTCCTAAAAACCTATTAATAAAATGGGTTGCTTTCTAAACTGATCTAATAACTTGCAAGCACAGTTGACATTCTCCAAATGCTCCGAATAACCTACAAGCAAAATGGCACCCTCTTAATACTTCCAACAACCTCCAGGCATAATGAATGTTCTTTGAGCCTTATCAATAACTTATAAACAACTTTTATGACCAAAGAACACTAATTACATAATCATTAGCAATCCTTTTGGAACCAATATTGATGCATTATTTTAAATATCAATCAAACACCTATTATGCCAATTGATTAGGTTCCATTTTAATTACCAATCAAACATGTTACCACCCATATTCACTTTACCTAAGTAACAGCTTGAAACTTAAGTTTCCTAAGGACCTTTAGCAAATTAAATTGTAAACAAAAACCTTGTGAATTCCAAGATTCTATAAACTCACCAAGTACTCCCATTAATAACTTGCAAGCAAAATGGTATTCTCCCAATGTTCCAACCAACCTTCAAGCATAATTCATACCCTTTACACCTTATCAATAGCTTTTAAATTAGAACTCTTATGACTAGAAACCACTAATTGAATAATCATGGGCAATCCCTTTGGACCCAACATTCACGTGCATTCTTTATAAAATCAATCAAACACCTAATGTGTTAATTGACCAAATTACATCCCAATTTTGCCAAATAAAGGTGCTAGCACCACCACATTTCACTTGCTATAGTAGCTTGGAACTTTAGTTTCCTCAAAACCAAGCAAAATGGAACCTAGACCTTAAATAATTTTTTTGGCAAACTTTTTGATTAACTCTCAATTAAAGGGCAAGAAAATATGAAAAAATACAAATAAACTCACTCTATGTAAAATTGGTGATGTAGATGCATCTAGTAAACATTTAGTCATTGACCTCCAAACTTCACTTAAGCCCAAATCATTTGTCAAATTCTTCAAGTCCTCATTTGGAACACAAAGTCCCCAACTAATCCACCAATCAAGATGAAAAAATTCATCACAAATCATACATTTATTGTTGTTTCTTAAAACTCAAGTCAAATAGAAAGGATGATAGGTGTGTTTGCATGAAGTAACACCAATGTCATAAAAATCATAACCTCTATTACAAAATCCATAAGGCTTTACAACAATGAAACCACAACTATTAGATTCTATTGTTGATGTAGAATGTAGTATTGACTTAGGGGTGAAAACACACTACGGTGGCCCATTTTAGACCAAAAAAAAGTACTATTTTTAGGTATATTTTGGGGGCAATTTTTCTTTGATTTCATTTAGTATTTTGATAAACATATAAAATGAATTTTAATACCAAGGCCTCCAACATAATTTTTGTCATCTTTCAAATGAAAATAATTTTTCAACAAAATGTTTATTTCCACACGCTTATGTTCATTTGAATGAAAAACTTGTCCAGATGATTTTTGTGTAATCACATGAGTCAAACTTTTCAATTGTAATTGAAACAGTACAATTAATTCATATTCAATATATGACTAAGTATTTCATCAAGTTTTACAATTATTTGAATCATTTTAAAAGTATATTTGCACTTTGTAGTATATTGTGACAACATCTAAATCCTCATAAATATTTTTTTAATCATTTAATATTAATCAAAAAATGTAGTTTCCTTTGACAATATCATTATTTGGCTATTGAACTACCTTATTTTGAATATATTTTATGAAAACCTCTTTTATTATTGGTTTGGTGGAGGTTGAAAGTTGCATAGTTTCAAAAAATAGTATTTGTGACAACAATTTTTGGCCACCGTAATGTGCTTTGACCTTTAGGGCAAAATGAAACACCCTCCACACTCCATTTGCTGTAATTGAGATTGAACAACCTTGTTCTCCCTTTTTAGTAAAGATAATTTTGTGCCAATGTCATGAAGAACATGATCAAGGTTTTGGTGTTCAATATGATAATCATGAAACAACTCTTCACCTTGCATTGCATGTTTAATATGATCATCCAAACCTTTGTTTGAATAATCTAAATCACTTTTCAAAGCATGATGCTTCTAATGAACTCCATCGTGCACTAAACTATCAAATCTTTCAAGTGGTATTTTTCTTGCATACACGTTTCTGTAGTTAGAACGAACTCTCCATTTGAGAGCATTACATATGCACTTTCGTTCCAAAAAAATATGTAACCTTAAAAGTTCAAGAACCAAGCAAATTGATTTATAAATTCATCAAAAGAGAGCCATCACCTCCAACCAACTAATGAATCAAACTTGTTAACACGTTTATAGCATGGAAGTCAATATACAATCAACAAAAGAAAACATGATGAAACCAAAATAAAACCTAAACCTACTTTCTCTTGAAGTTTACATCAAGTTGTGCAATCGACTTCAATTCTTGTTCCATTATTGCTACTACATTGTGCACTTTTGCACCAATAGCTTTTCAATCCTCCATGTTGAACCTCAACCCAATCATTTTCTTCTCTTTCTACTTCCACTACCTTCACAGATGCCCACTTCTCCAAGTCACACAACAAAACTTATAGCTTTAACAACCCTTTTTGTGTCCATTGGCAAAATTTCATATGGACACATAGCTTGTTGTTTCAAGCACCTACCTTTGATCTAAAGTTTGGGTTTGATGTCCAATGTTGGCTTACTTTCAAATCACATTTAGATCCTTCTCTTCTTGCACTCAAATTTGAAACCTCTAAACTTCCACTCTTTAGTTTCCCCACTTATTTTTTCCAAGCTTTCTCTTTTGATGTTGATTCCGTTGATTTCACCTAGTTAATCTCATATCCCTTTTTGTACCCCTTCACTAACCATATCATAAAGTCATTGTTGGTCAAATCTACTAATGAAGCCTCTTCAAATCCCATTTTGTTTCAATATGAAGAAGTGGGTTTGTTAGCTTCAAGCTGCATTTCAATCCAAAAACCTCCAACAAAACTTCCTCACATACATGAACATTGGTAAGCTTTGTTTTTGGATTCAAACCCTTGTTACAAGTAAGCGTTTAACTATTGTGAAATACTCTTTCGTTTGGAGCCAATAATCTATAACTTCCCATGGTGAAAACTTTACATCCTTTCTTTTGATCTCGTGCTTTCTTTCACCATTTTGATTAATAAATCTCTTTGAGTTTATTCACAAACAACTAGTTACCCTAAGTTTCAAAAATCGAAATGCTAAATATGACCTCCTTAATACACAAGAATAATTTAAGCTCGGTTAATTTGAACATTGAAGTAATAAAAGCAAATGTGAGAGACTCAATTTCAATTTACACATAAGTAGGAAAAGCTCTAAGAGTTAGCTAATTACACTCTTATGACATGAAAGAAACTTACACACATGTTCTAATCTTGTCAGGATTCAAAAGACATGTGACAAGCCATGTTGACCAAGAATGCGTGTGTGGTAACAATACCATTTCAAAAATTGACTATCAAGGTTCAAATTTGACCCCGCCTTCATCCATCCCCTTTAGCAAATCCTAATGCACCACATCAACATTGTAAAATCATGATTGCTTTCCAAGCACTAATAAAAGTAGGCGGGTTTAGTTCTTGTTAATACTTTTTACCCACCAAGGAACTAAATGGAATTATATGACTAAGACGTGTTTCTTGTCCATGTGAGACTCTTAAATGATTCAATATACAAGATCACTTGAGTTTACTTGTACCAATGAAGTTTGTTTAATGGTGGTTCGACAACTCATTGAAGTTTTGTTTATGTTTATAGCTAGATTGTTTCACAAGATTCAAGGCATTGCACCTTGATGTTGAAATCGAGGATTGATTTCCTTCTACAAACTAAAACCTTACTTTGTGAAAAAAAGTACATGATTTCAATAGTTGTTGCAAATACCACCTAGAAATGGTGGAAATCAATTCAAGGTTCAACAATATGCAAGCCATTATGATTCATCATGGGTTACAAAACTCCACTTGCAAGTGCAAATGCCTCCCTCTTTGTGCAAATCCTATTGATGGAACTTTTCAACATGGGACTTTTAGTTGTCAAGCAACCACCCATGCATTTGAAAGGATTTTTGACTTACATCAAAAAAGATTTTGTGCCCTAAGGTTCTTGGCTAGAAATGGTTCAATCTTGATTGTATCAAGGGTAATTGTCAAAGTTGTGGTTTCCATAGTTTGCCAATTCGCAATATAGAAATAGATCCAACAAATGAAAATTTGATGCTTTGGAGGTGCTTCCAAAAGGTTCTTATAGGTGACACATGAGTAGGAGAACCAAAGGAGGTTGTTCATCTGGTTAATAAGCTTACAAACCCATGAAAGTTTTTGGAATTTGTTGCCCCATGCAAAGATCCCTAAATTTGTCATGCATGATCATGTAGGAAAATGGCAAGATTTTTAATACAAGTTGTTAGTAGAAATGCTGAAGGAAGGTGAAGTATTTTTGTTCATTGACTTTGATGAGAACTATGCTTTCAAATGGCAAAATGAAATACAAGAACAACATTGATGTAATAATTTAACTGAACTAGGAGAAGAAAATGAATCAAATTGAAGAGAAAGTTGGAAAGGAATCTTTTATTGAAAAGAAGTGGGAATGAGGGGAACATTTCAAAATGAAATTGCCCACCCCCAATTGGGAGGCAAGCAATTTCATTTCAAAATGTTCTTGCGATTTATGGAAGAACAAATATGTTTTTGGAAGTGTTGTCCAAATACATTGAATTTTTTTTTGCCAACTTTTTATGTGTAGGGTAATACCTTTAGACAAGGGCATTATCGGAATAAGGGGCCCGCATGACGCGATAGTCGAACATAAGACCCATATGTTGGTAATGTCGTTGTTTGAAGGAGTTACATGGAATAAAGATAGCCCAAAAAATTTCTTTCCAATTTAACGGACAAGATGGACTAAGAAACAATAAAAATCAACAACATATATTGAAATAATAAAATGAATATGACAAGGTGTGATCACATTTATGGATGACAACTTTTTTTATTATACAATTGTTTTGAAAATAACCCCATTCCAAAATAATGGGAAGTTTATTTAAAACATCTCTTTCCTATTACAATTATTGAATATGTTGGAATTTCTTTGGGGTAGGGGTAACAATTATAAAGAAAAATGCAATAAAATTCTCAAGAGTTGATCTCGAAATGCGGAATAAGCACGCAATAACATGAATAATCACCTAACTACTTGGATGGATTTTCACCAAAACATTTCATAAAAACTTGAAAGGTAAAATTTAGTGTCATGCAATTATATATGCAAAAAAAATCAATGCCCACATCATCTATGTACGATAGAAAAGACTAGAATTAATACACAATACAACAAAAATAACAAAAGCTGATTTTATACACATGACTATCGGAACAAGATTTTTGCATTTGATCAAGTAATTGGAAGATTGCTTCCGAGGTACCTTGCAAAGATACATGAAAACAAAATCAATTAATTTAAAAACAAATAATGAAACCATTAAAAGAAAATTCGTACTACAATGCAAAAAAAATGTGAAATTTTGTTTTTAGAATTGAAACAAAACCAAAAAGATTATAGACATAAGAATCTTGTGAATGGTGAAAGTCAAATGCGATTCAAACACATTGTTGCACACATATGCAACACAAAGTTGAAATTCCAAAATCAAACAATAGCCAAAACATGTCAAAGTGAGATATCGTTTTGACTAAATGATAGTGCAAGTGAGAGAGGAGCTTGGTGTAGAGAAGGAATAATGCTTCCAACCCAATGTTAATTCTAGAATGGATGGTCCCAATTATGCATGATCGACGATCCACATTCAACCATATTGAACCATAAATATAACCTAAGTTAGAGGACATTTGTTGTTTTTGATCAATGGTTTCCAATGTCACCACCTTTGATGACTTACATTGATGAAAAGATATTGTTAGTTCCTATTGTTTTCGACATTCTATAATGTTTGATGATGTGGCTGGTCGTTGCCACTAACACCAAGCGACACAAAGACACCAACACTTTTCTTTGATGATGGAGATCAATTCCATCTAAAATGACATCAACAGTCAATATTAATCAAAATAATATTTTTGTAATCTAAAAGTCCAAATTAAATTAAATTGATATGTAATGGGTATGGTAAGGTTAATTTTTGAGTTTATATTTTAGATTTTAAATTTTAAATTTGATTTTTTGAATGAATATTGAATGGATGAATTATGGATGAAACAAAAATTTACCATTTAATTTTGTTATTGACCTAGACATGTGTATGGTGTAGATTTTTTCATTTGGATAGTTGAGATTAATTGATAATATTCAAATTTATTTATAAATATGAATGACTTTAATTAGATAGATTTGTTGAAAATCCAACAATGGAGATCTATTAACCTAAACCTAGACAATACCTATGACTATACATGTGGAAAATTGAATATAATAACAGACAATTAAATGGTTCGAATTTGTTCAATTTGATGCCCAAATGCGATGGTGTTTTTTTTCTAGCCACAAAGAAACATGTGTAAAATGCCTTCTAATAGATGATGGAGATCATTCACAAAAATTTATAAAAAAAGGGCTTGTGATAGAGTTCAGCCTCTTTTGTGCCAACATTTTATTGGGGTTTTAACAATGTGTAAGGTCACTTCCCTAGCATCATTGTTGTTTTTTTTTTTCAATTGTTGTTTGTTTCATTTGTCACATGTACTTTTTGTGTTGTGTGTCTTATGTTTATCCTTTGTTTCTTTCCATTCGTCACTTGTGTTTCATTGTTTTTTGTTTACATAGGTACTTGGCAGGTTGTTCCTGGTTTTTAAAAAAAATTGTGTAGGTGTGATGGTGGTGATTCATCCACTTTCATTTGGCTTTTGTGGACTTCATAGCCTCTGTTCTTGGTTGTAATTTGCATTTATTAAGTTTTTTCCAAATTTTTTTGACATTTGCTGCATTTCCAATGTTTCCAATTCTTGATTTGTGATTTTAACACTTTTGACATTAGATGCATTCTCTTTTGATGATTTTTAATTCTTTTTTTTGTTTTGGTTGAGAATCTTACTTTGTGCATTACTAATTAGGTCTTGTTTTTAACAAGGTCCAATTTGCAAATCTAAGCTTCCCAAGGTTTATATATTTAAATTTGTTGTTGTCAATAGATGTAATTTTTTTACTAAATGTTTTGGCTTTTTTTTCATTTTATGGTTGAAAATTCGATGTTGTGCATTACAATTGATTTGTTTGTTGTTTGATCCAATCTGTAGATCAAGGTTTCTTGAGAATTATATGCTTAATATTGTTTCTAGTTAATGGATAAAGTTTTGATGACTACATTTTTTTGTTTTTTTTTGATTTGGTTATAAGTGGTCTTGCAAATTACTAACTGCATTTTTTTTGGGTAGGATTTAGTCGGTAGATAAAGGTTTTTTTGGTATTTATGTGCTTGATTTTATTCCTAGTCAATGGAATTTGTTGAAGGGTTATTCACTAATGTCGATGATGTTGCCATTAATAAGGTAAGGGTTGAAGTTGATTCTAATGCATTTAAAGAATAAAAAATTTATAAAGTCAGTTATGCATCGAGGTTGTTTAGTTTTCTTGTTTTAGAAGATTTTTTTGACCTTGGTTAATACAACAAAGATGTGGAAAAGGAAGCCAATTTAGAATTAGATCGTGATAAGATGATTCAAGCAATTTGTGATTCAAGGACTTGAATCCTTGGGAATTTGAAAACATTTAAGCTAGTGGTCAACATGTAGTGTCGATATAGAAATTTGGGTTGTGAATGCTTTTGACGCTTAGCATTTTTATGGAAAGCTTGACGTTTTTATGTCGATTTCAGATTCACACATGTTGAATTTGATGTAGTTGATTGACTATCTTTCAGAAGTCATGCTATAGGTGGCAAAAAATAACAGAGACCTATATCCTTCAACAAGGTTATAGCATTTGTGTTTCTTTTGGTTTTTTTTGGTCATTATTTTTTTGTATATGTGTTTTTTTTGGGCATGTTTTGTGAATGAATTTTGTTGTTGTTGTTGTGTAATATTACATCATTATTTTGTGCTTTCGGTAGAATCATCATGGGTTTAGAAAGGCTGCACATGCAATCAAAACTAGTGCGTCCAAACCAAAGTTCAACATTATAATTGATGATTTGTTTGAGAAAATGAAGTTAGTGACGAATGAAATGATCAATTAATTTGTTGTGGTGGGCCTTGGTAGGGGGGGTACATAGTTTGATGTCCTTTCATTGATAGAAGAATGACTTATGTTAAGTTAAGAAAAATGTTAATTGATCACACCTTAGGATTTCAACCTTCGTTTCAGGTATTTTTGCATTCGATATTTTGTGATTTGTGGTGCAACTGAGTTACGGAGAGTTGAAGATGCTGATTTTACATTGCATGAAAATAAGTTTGGTCCTTTTCTAAAGTATTTTTTTAAAAATGTTTTTTCCCCTTTTTTCGGCTTATTTTCTTTCTTGTATGTGGTTTTTGTGTTTCTTTGCTTGGATTTTTTCTTTGTTTTTTTCCTTGCAAGTATCAACAAGGTTAACAAAAAGATTGGAAGTTTAGTGTCGACCACTATGCTTTGGAACATCATCACTCAACTATGAACTATTACATTGTTGATGTCATCAAAACATACAAGGCATTGATTTTACATCAACCTATCTTTACTAACTCCTTATTGCATCCATTTCTTCTCACTGCAAAGATGAAATACTTAATGGGGAAGGATCAACTTTGGTATATGAATATTTCAATAGGTAAAAATACCTTATGTTTGTTGAATAAACGGTTGACAAATGACTTGCCTTCTTTGAAAGGTCAACTACAAATAAAACTTGTAGAGGTATACCATATCTCAAATGGTAGATGCACTTGTTCCCATTGAATATGACATGAAAATTTCTAGGCATTGTGATCTTAAATCATATGTGAAGTAAACATTTTGAACTTTTGTGTTATTTTTTTTTCAAGTTTGAATTTTTGGACATTTTTTTTCCACATTCTTGATGTGGACTTATTCCTTTCATTTTGTAGGTATGATCAGACAGATCAGGGAATCCAAAGTCATATTATGCAACACATTATATCTAGTAAGATGAATGGACATCACACTTTGTTTATTGAAGAAGTTCTTGTTCAAAAGCATGAAGCTTATAATAAGCTTCATGTATTTCAATTTCTTACTTTACTTTTCAATTGTTGTCTTCTATTTAATTTTTTAGTTTCATTTTTTTGTTATTTCCTTATGAGGTCCTTCCTTTTCTGTTTCTAACTAATTGTTTTATGATCTTTTCAATTGTAGGCTAGTGATGTGTGTCTGCTTGTTTTTGCTCCTTTGGTGTCCAATAAGGAAAACATTGTTCCAAGTTTGCAGATTGTGGAATCTATTTCTACAATTGTTGGGTCAGAAACATCTTCTAGTTCTTTATGTCATGAGGAGGCCATAGATTTCTAGAATTCTGTAGAGGCATCAACAGTTCTAAAACATGTAATGAATAGATATGATAGAGGTGCATCAATTGATACCTTTGTAGGTGATCATCAAATTTTAAACCTTACCAATTGCAACATTACTCTCACAATTTCTAATTCAATAGTTGTTGCTAGTTTTCTTCATAACTTGCAACCCCTTGCATCGAATTAATTCTTTTGAGAGTAGGTTAATTTGCATTCATTTAAAACTTGAAACATGCATTCTGATACATTTGAGTCGCCTTGATTTTTGATAAGTTAATGTATACATTTTTCTAATGTGACCATAGTTTGCTTTTTATAGTTTTAAAATATTTGTCGCTTTTGAACTTTCAATCCTTTTGAATTGAATTGTTTGCATTTGTCCAAATTTTTATAATTTCATTCATTTTTTATTTTGCAGCTTCCATTTGGGAGTTCATATTCTGGTTTCCGTTTTTGATTCGTTTTTTGCCTTCAATTTCTTAATGTGTTGTAGTTGAAGTAATTTACATTTTGAATGTTTGAAATATTTGTAATGAAAGTCAAAGTAATATGTGAAATATGCTTGTAACCTGAACCTAAGTTTGTGTAATAATTTAACTGAACTAAGATAAAAAATGAATAAAATTAAAGAGAAACTTGGAAAGAAATCTTTAATTGAAAAGAAGCAAGAGTGAGGGGAACATTTCAGAAAGAAATTCCCCGTGCCCAAAAAAGCTGCCAAGCATGAAGAAAACGAACCGACCTACCAAGGAATTTCAGTGCATTTGGACGACACTTCAGTCGCGGGTAATTTCGTTCGAAAAGGTTCCTGATATTTATGATACCCTTTTGGAAGTGTCGTCCAGATGCACTGAACTTTCTTGGCGGGCCGTTACGTTTTCTTCATGCTTGGTGGGTTTTTTTTATAAAATTGACTCATTAATAAATTGTTATGGATAAGTTTTTTCTCCATCTTGTCACTGTTGACAGTCATTTTCGGCTCAGTCTTGTTGCGGACGATAGCCACTTACGCTACTCTTTTAAAGAAAATAACAGAAATTGCAAAAAACCGGAAACACTGGGTCGCTGCCTCCAGCACAGTCGGTAAGCGAGTTGAAAACGAAGAGCGGATGGAAATTATGTTCACCTACGCGGCTCACGCGGATAAGTTCGTTCTCAGCAGCTTCGTTACATACGTACGTAAAGTAGGAAATGTTTTCGGAGCGTTCGGATTCAAGTCCATATAGAAGAGATTCAAGCTCCCAGTGCTTGCAACCCACAGTAGATGTGTGTGTGATCCGCATGTGTATGTGCGCTGGAGAAGAGAAGAGGGACTTCAGAATTTTTTTTGGGTTGGAAGTTTCACAATAGCAGTCATAATTGGTGGAACCTCTCAAAACAGCAGTAGCTAGCAAGTTTCGATTTGATCCAGTGCTTGTGTAGAAGAGAGATCTGTTCGTCTTCCCTTGGGGATCGTGTACCTTGAGGACTAGTAGCAGGGATTGGAATGAAGAAATCTCCGACATCATCAACATGCGACAGTCGAATCATGTTTGGGGATGTTTGATAGGGTTTGGCAAACAGTTTGGGTCAAAGATTTCTCTGTCGACAGTCCACAGATAAGCCCGAGGGTCCCGAGTTTCGGCTGGGACGGGTGAGGTCACATAGACCGTTCCCGGCTTGGTGTGAATGACCAACATAAAATAGAACCGTGTTATTCTAAATCCTTTGCATATTGATCGTCTGTGTTCGAGCTGTTGTGTTCTTGATCCAGTTCACGTCTTCGTTCTCTTGCCACGGTTCATTTTCGCGCTCTGTTTCACTATGGCGTCCCTGAGGGATCTGTACAAGGAATGTCAAGCTGTGGAGAGGACTTTAAGAACTTCGCTATTTGGAAACGTCAAGTTTAACAAATCGGTGTGCAGACTCCTTACCGACAAATACACGGCCTCCCGCGAGTACCTTGACAGGAATATATTCTGTGAGGGTGATTCAATAGATCTTCCTTGCAAAACAGCTCTAGTGGAATTGAGGCGCATCATGTCGTGTGGCCAACTATTGGTGACACGATGGACCCAGAAGGATTGGTGGATGTCAGTGATCAATTGCTCCGATTCTGCATCGCTCGACAAAAAGGTCATTCTACACCTAAGAGAGTTTCTTGCATGTGTCAACGTGTTGGTGGAGATGAAGACAAACCTGACATATGGTCCCGCCTTGGATTCTCTCGATTCAAGCGTCCAACAAGCCTGTCGAACAGACATTAAAGACTTGATACTTAGCACGAAGCAGTACGGAAAAGGCAAAATATTTACCTCAAAATTTGGAAAGCTTGCAAAACACCTTTTAGAAAAACTTGAGGCAGAGATTTCCAATCATGAACATCCATACACTATAGATTTTCCACTTGATGTTGAAATTTCTTACAAGGATTGTCTTGGAGATGGGTCATTTGGAACCGTGTACAAGTGTACGTTCCTTGGAGTGATGGCAGCTGCTAAGGTTTGGAAAACGAACTGCATGAACAAGGAGGCAGCTGAGAAAGAAGCACGTCTGTTTTCGAAGTTGCGACACCCAAATGTGGCTCAATTCATAGGCTATGGAGTCAAGCAAAATCAGCCCGTCATTATTTCGGAGCTCATGAGCACGGACCTACGGAGATACTTAGATGAAAAGAAGGAGAATGCTGGTGAAGGACCTCCTCTTCCACTGCTGGTAGCTATGAACATATTGCTACAGATTGCAGAGGCAATGAATTACCTGCATGAGAATGGGGTGATGCACCGTGATCTGAAGGCGAACAATGTTCTTATAAGTGTTGTGGACGGTCCAGATGGAAAACTTTCCTCGTCATCTGCGCAAGTTAAACTCACAGACTTTGGCGAGTCAAAACTGAAGCTGCACGACTCTGGGTACACCACACCGATGGTGGGTACAACCCGGTGGAGGGCACCGGAGGTGTTTGAAGTGGAGGAAAACAGAGAGAAGTACACAAAATCGGCGGATGTGTACAGTTTCTCAATGCTTTGCTTTGAGGTCCTCACTGGGGATGTCCCATTCAAAGACAAACCACTCGGAACTCTTCTTCAGAGCATTCGTGACGGAGTGAGGCCTCAGTTACCAGATGTGGACTACTGTCCCCATTACCTTTCTGCACTTATTGAGAAATGTTGGGCTACAAATGCTGTAGAGCGTCCCCAGCTTCCTATAATCTGCCGACTGTTGGTGGATTACAAGGCTAGGGTTTTACATGCATTCACAGAAGGTTTGACATCTAGAAATGTGTCACTGCTGCAGCAAGTGCAAAGCCTTTGTGTTGATCGACCATATTCCAAATTCTCTTTTGAGGAGCTGAAGGCCGCCACCACCGGTTTTTCTCCTAGTAAGTTCAAGAGCCATTAAGCAAAATCATATGAGTTCCTTGTCGAATTGTTGAATTCTTGTTGGATAAACCCCTGTTTAACACCCTCCACATACTTTGACTGCTAGTTTGACTTGGGTGACCTTGTCCCTGCTTTGCACAGAAGGCAGACTGGTCAGGAGTGTAACATTGTGTGGCATCTTTTGTTGGGAATGAAGGAAATTGGGTGAGAAGAGTAGATTCGGGTGAACTCTATCGGGGTGAGCTGCAAGATGGAAGACCTGTGGCTATTATGTGCCTGAATCAAGAGGAGCCAACCAAAGAGGAGCGTTTTTTAACTGAAATTGAGATAAACACTTGCCTATCACATGCCAATATTGTGTCACTTATTGGTTATTGTGTTGGAGAAGCACATCTGATACTTGTCTACGATTTCTTGCCTGAAGGAACTTTGGATGATCACCTTCCTGGTACAAGAACCTGATGCAAAAATTCTTCCCATCTCCTGGAACAATTTTCAAAGAGCTTAAAGGTAGTCGTTAAGTGTATGCTACAACCACACAATTGATATCTGTACCTTTTGACAGATGATTTTTTTCTTTCCACTCATGTGCAGGAGAGGAGGTGTTAGAATGGGAAGATCGATACAAGATAGCAGTAGGCATATGTAAAGCACTGGTGTATCTTCATGATGGAAGTCCTCGGCCTGTAATCCATATGAATGTCAAGCCCTCCAACTTCTTTCTGTCCCATGACTTCCAACCTCAGGTTATTCCTACATTTGATAACCAAAACTAAGAATGGAGCTGAATTTTCATGAGCCGTGTGTGATGTTACTCAAGAATTGCTCATCATCAGGAGTCTAAAGATGCTGGCAACGATGAATGCTCTTCTGAGTCATGGCTTTTAATGGTCTGTTGACACTAGTTTCAGATTGTTACACTGTTATGATCAACGGAGCAGTGAATTGTTTTGCTGTGGATTGCAGTTGGCAAGTTTTGGGATTGCAAAATGGGCTCCCAAAAGGCCAATGTACATAGACTGCAATGTTGTAGTTGGCACACTTGGGTAATAATTCTCTTGCCCCCATTGGTAACACAGGAAATTTGTCTAATTCCCAAGTTAGCCAAAGTATCAAAAGCTATAAACTAGGGTTCAATGAAGTCATGTAGTTGCATTGTCCATCTCTTTACAGAGAATGAAGAAACTTTGGCAGATTACTGAATTCATATTCCTGCTTTGTATGTTCAAAGGTATTTAGATCCAGAGTACGCTCTATGGGAAAGAGTGAATGACAAGACAGATGTCTATTCGTTTGGAGTGGTTCTTCTTCAGCTGATTACTGGCCGTAAAGCGATAGATAGAACAAGGCCCCAAGGGGAAGAATTATTAGGCACTTGGGTATGTGTTGCTGTTTCATCTGCAAATGCATCAAACATGATATGTGTGCCAAAGATGTTCGTAACCATGCTCCTAGATTTCTTGCTATGTAGGTGATCCATCCTTGTGCAGCTCATTTCTAGTGTAGTGTGTCTATGTTTTACTGAAAACACAGGACCAATAGCACTCGATGAAGTGAATACTTTTATCAATTAGCACATTCTTTTGTCAAAGTATTAACATCACCTTCTCAACTCTTCAACAGGCAAGGCCACTGTTGGATGAGAGGAACCTGGATAAGCTTGTGGATCTGCGGTTGGGCAGCACATACAATGGTTGTCAAATGCAAGCAATGATTGCAGCAGCAGCATTATGTGTGCAAGGGTCTTCACAACACCGACCTCAAATTAGTCAAGTCTGTTCTTTCCCAAAGCAAGTTCATCTACAGTAGGAAAATTTAGACTTATGCATCAAAATCCTTTCAACCCCTTGCCGTTGCATATCCAAAAGCAGTAATTGCAAAAACCTGATTCAAGAGATCTTTTGTACAAGAGAATCTACACCATTTGTATCTCCTCTCATCTCTGAATGATGACAGTTTTGCTCAACCCCTCTTGCACTGTTATTGCATGTGTTTCTGATGCATGTGTGTGCAATGTGTGGTAAGCATGCAGGTGTTGAAGATGCTATGCAAAGACAGCGATGGAGAGGATGGTTTAAGTACAGGAGGGAACTCCAGGCCTGTGTATGTAGCTGATGCTACATACATCAAGCACCGTGCTCGTAATTCAGCAACTTCATGTATGAATGAAATAAACTCCACAAGATCAGGCTTTGGTTGCAACTAATTAGAAAAATGAGCAAAGCATGATGAACTTGGGTCGGTCTTACATGCACCAACAGATGGTTTAACATCTAGAAATCTGGCAGTGCTGCAGCAAGTGCAAAGCATTTTTGTTTATCGACCCTCTCCCAGAAGATTCTCTTTCAACGAGCTTGACACCGCCACAGGCAGTTTTTCTCCTAGTACGTTCCATAATCATCAGGGAGAATACTATGGGTTCCTTGTTAAGTTGTTGAATTCTTATTGGGTAGCCCTTGTTTCAAACAGCAGGGTGGTCTGACAAGGGCAATGTAGTCTCTGCTTTGCATTCAAGGCAGACTACTAAGGAGTGTAGCATTCAAAGGTTTTTTGTGTTGGGAATGCAGGAAATTTGGTGGGGGAAGATCATTCCAGTGAAGTGTACAGGGGTGAGCTACAAGATGGAAGACTCTTGGCTATTGAGTGTCCCAAAGGCTCAGAAAGTCAGGAGTTTCTTCTCAATGGGGGTTTGGAGATCAACAGTTGTGTGTCACATGCCAATATTGTTTCACTTATTGGCTACTGTGTTGAAAATACACGATTGATCCTTGTCTATGATTTCTTACATCAGCGAACTTTGTGGGATCACCTTCATGGTACAGGAACCAGACACAGAAATCCTTTACTTGTTGGAGAATCTTCAAAGAGCTAATCTATTTGTTATGATGGTTGAAGTGTATGCTATAGCCAGACAAATGATATCTGGATAGCTTCTGACACATGATTCTGTTGTCCCCATTCATGTGCAGGAGAGGAGAATGTGTTGGGATGGGAAGTGCGCTACAAGGTAGCAGTAGGCATATGCAAAGCATTGGAGTATCTCCACAATGGAAGTCCTCGATCTGTAATTCATAGGGATGTCAGGTCCTCCAACATACTTCTATCCCATGACTTCCGACCTCAGGTTCTTCCTACATTTGATACCTGAAACTAGGACTGGCATTCAAGGAGCCAATTGACATGGGCTGTCTGTGATCCTCCTCAGAAACTGCTCATCATCAGAAGTCTGAAGAGGTTGACAGTACAAAATTTTCTTCTGAGTCATGGCTTTTTATAGTCTGTTGACGCTATTGTCAGACTGTGACACAGTTGTGCTAAAAGGAGCAGTAAATTGTGGTTTGTGGATTGCAGTTGTCAGGTTTTATGCTTGCAACATGGGATGCCAAAAGTCCAATGGACCCAGTGGACTTTGTTGGCACACTGGGGTAATTCTCCTTGTGCTCCTCCTATTCATAACATTGGAATTTCTAATGGCCCAAGTCAAGCAAAGTATAAAAGGACATGAACCAGTGTTTATTGGAGTCATGTCGTTACAGGTTATATCATCCATCTGTTTTAAAGAAATGAAGAAAGTTTGGTAGATGACTGTATTCATGTTCTTGCTTTGTGTGTTCAAAGGTATATAGATCCAGAGTACTACATTTGTGGGAGTGCGAATGACAAGACAGATGTCTACTCGTTTGGAGTGGTTCTTCTGCAGCTGATCACTGGCTGTAAAGCAATAGATAGAACAAGGCCACAACGGGAACAATGTCTAACAACTTGGGTATGTGCTGCTGTTTCATAATGTGAACACATCAAACATTATATACATGCCAAGGATGATGTTTATCATTCTCTCATTTATCAGTTAGTTTTATATCCTGGATTTCTTGCTATACAGCAAATTCATTTGGGTGCAGTTGATTTTAAACTTAATACGTCTATTTTACTGAAAACACAGTTACAATAGTACTTGATCAAGTGAAGACTGTTATCCATTAGCATGTTTGTTTGTCAAGTATTAATGTCTCATCTTGTCTCTTCGACAGGTTGGGCCACAGTTACTATAGTACCTGATGAAGTGAATACTTTTATGGATTAGCATGTTCTTTTGTCAAAGTATTAACATCACCTTCTCAACTCTTCAACAGGCAAGGCCATTGTTGGATGAGAGGAACCTGAATGAGCTGGTGGATCCACGGTTGGGCAGCACATACAATGTTTCTCAAATGCAAGTGATGATCTCAGCTGGTGCCTTATGTGTGCAAGAGTCTTCACAACAGCGACCTAAAATTAGTGAGGTTAGTTTTTTCCCAAAAAAAGCTTATCTAGAGTGGGAAAATTTAGATCTCATGCATTACAATCCTTGTAAACCCTTCTCCTTGCATATGCACAACCCATAATTGCAAAAATGTGATTCCTAAAATCTTTTGTATAAGGTAAATTGCACCATTTCTAGGGTCT
>Ga0116227_10007155_pt1 | contig 22000 bp, 14 predicted proteins | sample S1TSphgellanicum_FD_89693 | JGI IMG/M metagenome (GOLD analysis project Ga0116227, IMG submission 89693) | Host-associated microbial communities from peat moss isolated from Minnesota, USA - S1T2_Fb - Sphagnum magellanicum MG | ecosystem: Host-associated > Plants > Peat moss > Unclassified...
CCCCCCAAAATTGATAAATGTGTGTTTCTGGAATTTTTTTAAAAAAAAAAAAAGGCAGGTTGTGTGTTGGCTAATTAGGTCCCCCCCCCCCCCCTCTTTTTTTTCTATCCAAATGAAAAAAAGAAAAAGGATATATATGTGTAGCTTTTGTTTTAGGGGAGGTTCCAGTACAAGTGCCTTGTTCTTGCAAGGGAGGGGTACCCAAGCCGTGAGGGCATGAGCCTTTGGGTGTTCCCGAACCTCAAGAGAACACATGAGTATGAGAGAACCTCCCCTTCCATAAACAACTCTCTTTTTTATTTTATAGCTTCTTTCCCATTTCATTAAAATATGTACATTTCCATGGGAACATACATATAGGGGATACCGCCCTCGGGTTCCTCTGCTGCTGGGTGGGGGGAGATTCCTCAAAATACACATAGAAATAAAAAAAACAGGGAGTTGCTGCTGAATGTAACAATAACAAGGGGTGTGTCACACTCTGGCCTTGCCATTTACAGTATTTTAAGGCAAAAGAAGAATTATGGAAACTCAAATATTTCATCATGCAAAAAATATAATCTTTAAAAAAACCTCTGAAAAAAAAAATCGATAAAAATCAATAGATGGAACCATCACACTGAAAACAAAAAGGAAGGCCAAAAAAAGGTCAAAAGATGCATAGTTCGCAAGAACCAAAGAAGGGAAAGAGTTAGTCCCTCTCATCTCATGGTGGTAGGAACTTATTTCACCCATAGTTCTTTTAATATCATCAACATGCAAATTGTGAGATCTAATACTAATAGTAGGTCTAGAAAAGTTTCTTTTATCAATGTAATTTTCTTTTTTATAATAGAGGTTAAAACACATTGAAATGCAATACTAACACACTATCGCAAAAACTAAATGTAAAGACAAATGAGCTCTCAATCATCTATCATGAAAAAAATAAACACACTCCTTAATGAAATGATCCATATCACATCTCAATGTGTCATGCATCTCCATGGTCATCGAAATAAAATGGTGCCTTTCAAAAAAAATCTTTTACACTTGCAAATTTTAGTAATGATGCTAAATTTCACAACTACACTTATTAATCAACTAATGACATTTATAACCATTATCTCCCATGTCGAGTCAATAACCCAGACATGTTGAAACTTGAGATATTATAATTCTGCACCTAATCTCAAGTTTCAACACAAGCCGAAATATCATCTAAAAAAAAATCCACATATAAAAATAGACCTATTACTTAGGGGCCAAAATCCATTAAGCTACTATTACTCTATAATGAATCCAAACACAATATCCTTGCCTTGGTAGGCAAGGCCAATAAAGGAATTCTTTCACTGCTCAATGTGTGCACATGGGATTGGGTCTTGCATAAAGTTACGGGTGCCAAATTGCTTGTTCTTACGGTTGGTTTTAGGTACTTCTAAGTTCATAGGGGCTTGCTATTGTGTTTTGACACCTTGGGTGAATCAGCACCCACGTTGGGTAGGCACCATGGTGAATATCTCAAAATCCATTTAAGTTATATTTCTAAATAAACATTACAAGTATCCCCGGCTCACACTAAATCAGGGTCTCTGAGTTCAAATCTGACATTCTTTGGGCTTCATATGACCCACCTCACTCAAAAAGGTGAAGGTATTTTGTTCGTTTTGGTAAGGGCTCATTTTCCTAATGAGCTCTTGCCTTTCATGAAAATATCATACCTATTTTGCTTTGCACTAATTGGGCATGGTGCCTCTTAAGTTTATTTTTTTAATTTCATTTTATGTTTTTTGCAATGAGCAAATTTGATTTAACCATCACTCCACAAAAAAATGAAGCTACGGAGACTCGACTCCCCCAAAAGTTGCTCTCTTTTGGCCCAGCTATATACTGAAAGGAGGACAACATTTGCCACAGCATATGGGATAAAAGTGAGCTGCTATTGGGAACTCTTTGGGAACATGTCAGGAACTTGAGAACTCTTTTGCTTTGAACCCCACTCACACAGAAAAAAGCAAGCATGAAAAGTTGAAGGTCCACTGTCCAAGTGGAAAGTGAACAGCGTACAGTCCACTCTCTACACCAAACACAACTTGAAAAAAAGATCACCCAACCCCCTCCTGACCCCACCCACAAGAAAAAAAGAAGAAAAAGGGATGCCACTTCACTCCACAATGCCACTGCATGGTGAAATTCTATTTTCTAAAATTATTGGCTGCCACTATTTTGCACCTTCTGTGGTTCCATGTTGATTCATGTTGCATGGTTCTTCTTCATGTTCTGCAAGAAGAACATTACTTATTGTGCTTTTTTACCTGTTTTATTATTACCCCAAGCAAAATTTGAAGAACCTAGCACCTTTCCCATCAAAGAATAATAAGTATCAACAACTAACAACACACTTTCAAGCTCTAAAACAATGCAATTTTCTTTTTGTATTTAACATATGTCGGTCAAAACAATCATACCCTATAACAAAAAACCATGTTTTGAGCACTATCAACCACTTTTTGCATCACATAATGCTCGATGAAAGGTATTTGTGTCTTCCAAAGCCAAAGGGAGAGGGGTTTATTAGAATATGGGCCTTGCACAAACCCAATTCCCATAAAGCTCACTCTCAATGGTTTTACACGGCATAGAAAAACATGCAAGGTTTTTTTGTACATAAAAGAAACCTCAATGTAGGTGGCATGTACCCACTGGGTATCACAAGAAAAAAAATGACTTTGAAGTTTACGAAAACATAATGGAGGTGCGCAATTATGTTTTTGTAAATCTCATTGACGTTTTATACCAAGCAAGGCACACTCTCCAGGTACACAAATACAAACAAGGGATGTGTCACACTGTGGCCATGCCATTCACATTAAAAAGCATCTTAAGGCAAAAGAATAATCATGGAAACTCAGATATTTCACCATGCAAAAATATAATCTTCAAAAAATCCTCTAAAAGAAACCAACATCCTTCAAGATATTATAAATCTATGACTAATCTCAAGTTCCAACACAAGTCAAAATATCATCTTTCAAAAATCCTCATATAAAAATAGACCCATTAGGTACCTAGGGGCCAAAATCCCTTAAGCTACTATACTCTACAATGAATTTAAACACAATATCCTTGCCTTGGTCAGTTTCCACATGGACAAAACAAGTTTTTTTTTTTTTTTCCCCTCAAAAAAAGATTTGTTTTATAAATTTGAATTTTTTTTTCCCAACATATTTATGATATTGTTATATGAGGAGTGAACTTATTCAGTTTGTAGCCTGTGACAATTATGATGGTTTTCAGCTTCAAATTTTCACAAAAATTCAATATTTTAAAGATTATTTAATTACAAAACCGACCATTGGGTAAATAAAGTATCTTGAAAGTTGATCCCAATGTCATAACAATGGTAATGTGTAGGTTAAAGCCCCAAGACCAAGGTTTTATTGACGTAAAGATTATGGATATTTGGATACCCATTGGGTATCAAGGGAAATGTGAATAAAAGATGGCAAGCATTTTGAAATACATATTTAACATGTATATAGTGTGACTTACGTTAATTAGTTGTGGCACCCCCAAAGTTCAATTTTTTTGGGGGTGATGGGCATCATTGATTGGCCTGTCACAAATAATAATAATAATAATAAATTAAAAAATCAAGCTTTGGATAGTCCCAAAATAAATGTATTGTGGTTTTTTTTCTTTTGGGTTGGTTATGTAACTTTCAAGAATATATCATTGGGCAAAGGATATTAGAGAAATTGAGGTGCTATTGAGAACATGTTGGAGAACACATTAAGAACTTGAGAAACATATTGAGAACTCAGTGAGAACTTGATGAATACCCATTAGGGAACAAAAAAACAAATCCAATATATCAAAGCTATTGTAAACAAACTTTGGGTTAAACCTAGAGGTTTGGGATGTGGATTCATTCCTCATTGAAAAAAAGAAAAAAAATTGAGCTATTAGAATTATGTTTGCTCCCACTTGCAAGTAGAAATGTCATTGTTAACTTTGTATTTGGTTTCAATTTTTGGTTATTTATTACAAATTGGGCACAATTGATAATGGCCTTTTCCAAGTGTAAGGCAATGATATGGAATCATTTATAATGTGGGCAAGATCACACCATTAGAGCAAGGGTTAGTTGGACAAATTGTCGTCCAAAGCATGAGATAGGGGGGTTGAATCTAATAAACCTAAAAGAAGCTCTAAATGCATTTATGACCAAATTGGTTTTGCTAGCATTTGAATTTGGGATGACCAACATTAAGATTATGCTTAGGCATTGCATGAACAAATTAAACCTAGTTCTTCTAAGCACAAGCAATAGATGTTTAGCATTCCCTTGCCTTTAGTTCATGAACACATTTCCTCGTTAAAATCAAGACTTTGGAATAAGTTTTTGAAGGCATGGAAATTTATGAATAAATCAATTCAACCTAAACCCCCTATGTTGTTTGATGCTATATGTAATGTGAAGCTTTAGTGGTTGACAAGATTTCGTGAATAGGATTTTGGAATTTCCATATCAAGAATTGAACAACTCCATCAAGTGGGTTTACAAACAATTAGAGACTTGTAAAACTCACATACCAAAGAGAAACACCCTTTCACCTCTTTCATGGCTACTTGAAAGGACCTTCCTTTTGACCTAAGGCAATGGGTATGGGTAGATGGCACATTGCTAATCAATTACACTACTAAAGAAAGGTGTAACGTAGCCTGCTTAATTCTAGAAAAATTTTAGAAATTTTCTATAAGGAAAAAACCCCTAATAAATGGCCTAACCTTTTGACCCCACATTCCAAATTCAAGTTTAATTATGTATGCAGGAAGAAGTGTGCTAGAAAAAATGTTGATTTCCTTTTGACAAGTTTTCACAAAGCCATAGTTATGAATGCATGGAAAACTAGGCCTACAAGAATGTAGACACAACATGTTTGGTGTGTGACCTAGAACTCCATAGACATTTATGCATAATAGATTCTACAAATGCCCAAAGGCAGAAGTGGTGTGGGGGTGAGTGGGCAACCACTCTATTTTAGTGACTTAGGTATCCGCTACAAATTCAAGGTAACATGAAGAGGCTAGATATTATGCAATGCCTTAAACCTCCCAAAGGCTTACATGATTTTCACACCAATGTGGACCCTACTTGTCGCAACCCCACTTTGGCCAAGTGTGGGGGTGAAGCCCAACACTTGGAAAAGTTGGAGGTTTGGAGTCCTCTGGGACTCCCGAATGTTTAGAGCTCGACAGAAAGGCCTGAAACACCTCACATTGAGGTGTTCTTGGTGTCATTGGAAAGGTCTTGAAACGTAGATATCGAAAATGGCCTTGCATTGGCCATTCGGACATCTACAGCCCAAGTTATGGGCAAAAGAAGAGCCGGGAGTCAAATTAGCAATTTGACTCCCGACCACTAAAAGTCGGGAATCGACCCCTTCCCGACGTCACCTTAGAGAATGCGACATGGCGTTGGTAAGATCTCAACAAGGGCTACAACTTTGGTTTAGACCTCGTTGCAATCGGACTCCGCAGTCGGGAATTATGGCCGTTCAAAGTTTTGGAAGTCTAGCCTAGACAGTTTCGGGACTCCATTTCGGAAGTCCCAACAAAATGTGCCATTTGGATGTAGCCTCGACGATGAGCTGCAGAGAATACTATAGGGAGTAAGGTGGTGGCTTACTCCCGAGTTCGGGCCGTGATGAGTCTTGTGTGCCCAAGTGCCTGTGGCAAGTCCTAACACCCAAGGGTGTCCCGAATGCTAAACTAACCTCTTGTGATTGGTTTTTGGATGCAGATTCACACGAGCTAAACTAGTCCTTCTTCCTAGTCTAATCCCTGGGCTCCCAACTCAACCCTCTACCCCTTTTTAGAGTTGGAAGTCGAGAGCGTGCCGCTAAGTCAGAATTTCCGCAACTTGACTTTGTGAAACCCTTAAGTGGGTTTCGCCCCGTGACTTAGGAGCGCGTCACTACTTATCAATTACTTAAGTTCATTAATTTGATCGATTGAGTAGTGTTTGATTATGCACTAGAGCATTTTTTTTCATTTATTTCATATTGGAAATTTGGTGAAATTTTTTAAGAAGGAAAAAATAGTCAAATTTACATTAGAAAATTTTTAAATCCCAATTTCTTTGTTGAAAAATATTGAAATTTCACCAAAGAAAAAAAAACATTGGTGCATGGTGGTTGGGGTGGGTGCCCCCACTATGCATGTTATGTTTTTTATTCCTAAGTAAAGGTGTAGGAAAAAGGAAAAAAAAAACGTAAGAAGAGTGGAGGTGATTAGGAAAAATGAATCATAGTTGAAATTTGTTACAATCAATCCATGATGAAGCAAAACTAGCAGTAAGGGAAAAAGGGGTTGGAGGGTAGTGAAAAATAAAGAACTAAAGAAAATTGATAGTTGAAAGGAGGTGGAAAAGGAGTCAAGGAATAGTGGTTTGGCAAATGAAGAGGATTGTAAGGATTGGAACACAAAGGTAATAGCAAATAGAAAAGCAGAAATTGATGTAAAAAAATTCAATTACAGTTAGTTTCACTTTCTTCAACCTTCACCTAATGTTTTGGTTTTGGTTAGGGCTTTTATTTCATTTTGAACTTGTGTTTTAGTGGAACCTTTAGGATTTTAGTGAAATTGACCGTTAAACTATAACCTATAAACATCAACTTGTTAAAAAAAGCTTTGGATTTTTTGTGGGTTTTTTTTTTCAAGGGTCTAGGTTCTAATGGAAGATGAAAAAGTAGAGTGACTTCTTAGGTGTGTGGGCCTAGAACTTGAGGATAATCTTTTTGATTGAAAATTTTGACCCCAAAAAGTTTTTTAAAAATAAATAATTGACATATTTTTTGTTGATGTTGTACATAATTACTTGAATGGATTGGGATTTTTGCAAAGAAGGTATCTAGTCCACCATAGTTTGTTTTTTAGGAAATTTTTGTGCGACATTACTTATTTTAGGTCTTATAGGATTGGGAACAAAAAGTGAAGTCTATAAGTTTAACATTGGGATGTCTAGGTCATGTTGAACCCAATACAGTAATGGTCGTGTCATTTAGGCCCCTAGTGAAATTAAGGTTTGGCTTTGGCATAATGCCCTAGCTAAGGACCTTTAGGCAATTTCCTATTTCTTTCCTTTTGATCCAAGCTGCATGTGATATCATACCACCCTTAGCTTGCACATTTTTTTCTTTGTTTAAATAACTCATTGAACAACGAATGGTTCAACTTCAAGATTCCATTTCAAAGCGTCTGCACCATCAAACCTTTTTCAACATGCTCTTTGAAGAGATATATGAAACACATCATGCCTGAATTTTATCATGTTCTAGCCCCAAGGGAGGTGCTTGGCTTACAATTTGACTAATCTTCCTAAGCTTTCAATTAGCTTCCCTAGTCTTTTCCACTTCACTTTAAATACAACTTGGACTACCCCATTCCTTAATTGCAAGTATCCCTTGATGTGTGTGCACACATCCCATCAACCCTATGGGTATCCACCTCTTATGTTGTGCTCATGGCAATGAACGCACATGAATCCATGATGCAATTTGTGACACCTTTGCTGCCATTGTGCAGGATGTTAACTGCCACATGGGGTGAAAACAACTACATGTGCTTCTTTCAAACACGTTCAACTCCCCTTGTCAACAAGTCGACATTGTGCTCACCAAAGATGGCATTCGCATTCTAGTCGATGTTGTCATTGTCAACCCAACACGAACGGATTTACTTCCCTGATCTTGTGCCACCCAAGGATTTGTTGCTTCTAATGCGATTCACACCAAAAAATGAAACTATTGCGACTGACACTTATTAATCAATTCCTCCCCTTAGTAGTGGAGGTGTTTGGATGTTTACATAAATAGGCGGATGTGTTTTTAAACAATTGTGCCAATGCCATTTGGAGTTTGAAAGGACTAAAAGGCCTTCCTTTTTTCGTTTTAAGTTTTTTTTTTTAATAAAAAAATTCAATCACATTACAAAGGTTGCAAGCATTCTTTATCTTAAGTTGAGTGGTAACCATAGGCCTAATTATTTTTTGACTTCCACCCCTTGAGGACACACCTCCCATTTCCACGACCAACTTATTGTAGGTAACCAATTTTTTATATGGAAAAACATGACTAACCTATTACAAGCGGTCGATTTTTGACATGGATAGGTTCTGACATGTAGTTTGAACTAGCTTGACATCTTGTAAATTTTCCCTTTTCTTTTTTCTTATCCTTTTGTACATTTTCCTAATCTATGGTATGTCCATCAATAAAGTTTTGTAAGGTTGCATCATTCTTTGCAATGGATTTTTTATGTTTGCTTCCAAAAATAAATAAATAAAAATAATCCAATACCTCACCCACCTTCCTGAAAAGAAAATAAAATTCGACATTTTGAATGCATGTTGGTTCACCTCATTAGTTGCAATTTTTAAATGTTATATTCATATTTGGTTGGGGAGTTGAATTTTTTTTTTAATTCCAATTTTTGGATCACATGGTATAAATATTATTTTTTAAATTAAAAAATGAGTCCCCCCAAATATCAATTTCACTATCAAAGTAATACCCCCAATTCTCAATTTACTTGGCCATTCTTTTGGTGGTAATAATTGCATGTTATGCATAAAACAGGGTAGGTTCTAGGGCTTCTTATTTTTTTCTTATCATAAATGTGTTTAGGGTTATAAAATTGATAACCTACTTGGATGAAGTTTCATTCATCTGAGCAGGTTATTGAATTTTGAAATTTTAATACCCGGCCCATAAGGGTCTTGTGGATTCAGGTCGGTAGGTTGTTTACCAAGTTTCAGAGAAAATCAATAATGGTTAGCTAAGCCAATTATAACCTTATTGATACTCAGGTTGATAACTGGGTGTTTTCTCAATAATTGGTGAATACTGGCGAGGATTCAATTTCTTTTCTTTCCAGTGGTTTTTTTTCACCATTCCAACGAGTTTTTTTAATTTTTATTTTTATTTTTTACAAATATATTAGTTTCAGGGTTTAGGGTTTATGCAAAATGGGCATTAATTTTTAGTTTCAAATTAATTTAAGGTGTGCCAATCTCCTCTCCAACAGGGGGGCTTTTTTTTTTCCAATTTGGTGATGTAATTGAAATGGCAATCATCCATAAGATGATTTAGCCAGATTTGGCTACATACCAGATGTGAAAGTACCACAAACAAAAAATAAAAATAAAAATCCTTATATATTCTTGGCTACTTACTGAAACTTATTTTTAAAAACCTGGTGATTTGAATTTGTTTTCCCTTCGAAATTTGGGGGAATTTCGCCAGAATAAATTTAAAAACACTGCTCTACAAGCTTCCCAAATATTCAAAAATAATTTTGAAATATAACAGGCCATTATTAAAAATCCCCAAATTCTAGCTGGAATTTAGGCCAATGGTTGTGGGGGACAAAAAAAAAAATCCCTCCCCACGCACCCACCCACCCACCCTAAGTGTTTATTTTACTGACGAATTTTCACCTAATTTCGACCTGAAAAATATGATTTCAAGCTATACAAAGGATTTTTTTCATGGAAAAAATGGCCCAAATTCGCCAGATTTCGAATTTTTAAAATTCCAAATCACCAGAGTCATATGATAACTTCCAGAAGGTAGCCAAGAATATAAAAGGATACTGTACCTTAAATATCTAACATGTAGCCAGCCAAATTTGGCTAAATTACTTTCTGGATGATCGCCATTTTGGCTACGTCACAATAGCCTTAAAAGAAACCCTGCGGGGCCACCCAGAAATAAAAAATAAAAAGCAAGGATCAAAAACAGGCCGACCAAAGCTATGAACTGGGATGCGGCAGGGAGTGTTCTCATTGGTGCTACAGATCTCGAATCACATGGGTCAATCAATTCCACCTGGCATATGTGGCGAAGACAGCACTGTGCCACGTGCCAATGAAATCCGGGCCATAAAGTGTGAACAGTCAGTCAGTCAAGTGAAACTAAGCCTCAACGGCGCGTGGCTCCATGCAGATTTCGCCAGCTTGGAAAATGAAGGGCGGCTAAATTGGACGGACGTCCCCTACAGTTCCGTCACGGAAAAAACGCATGCAGATTACGGCACTGGCACTACTAATGCTGACGGCATTGCATTCTGGTAACTTTTATGCAATGCAAATGTCTAAGAGGCTGGATGAATTTGAGAAAATAGTTCATCCATGGACTGAGATACCCTAGTTGCTTGTGTTGAGACAACTACTAAGTACACATTATTATTTCAAGAATGAAATTTCCCTCTCAGTGTGAACTTGGACTAAGTAAAAGAGTGTACAAGTTACTGTGAATAGCCAGTCCTGCATGAGTTATCATATATATTAATTCACTTGGTCTGTCTGTGACAATGACTCCGGACGGACAGTGACCACGGACAATTGTTTGAAAAGAATTTTTTTTAAAAAAAACCAAAAACATCAACCAAACATTGTTGAAATAACACACCTGTGCATTATGCACAGGGTTCACACTAGTTGAAGATAATCCCTTGTATGAGAGCATGGAGCTTATGGGTTACGAGACACAAAAGAGTGTGAGCCATGAAGTTTTCAGTCAACCAGAGACCAAGCATGTGCAAGAAGAAGGAATCAGAGAGGTACGAAAATGTTGAAAGGCACCAACAAGACATCAAGATACTTGATATAACTGGGGAGCTCTCATTCAATAGCATGCTGCCCTATTAGCAAGACACTCTGTACAATCAGTTCTCTGTTGAGGTGAACCTATGTCCACTCCCAAAAGGTGGTCTGTCTTTAAAACTAGGGTTTGAAATTGTAGGAATATGCTCATCTTCAATTACCTAGCTGAATCAGAATTGCTGGTCAAGGAAACTGAAAGTGCAGTTCCAGTAGGAGTGAGAGATGATGAACTACTTCCACTCTTTGTACTTCTGCACATGTGCCAACAAATGATGCAGTTTTCATTGGTTTTCCAAATTGGTCTCTCATTTTAGAGGAATGTTCAAGACATGTTATTGAGACTCATAAACTGTGAGTTCATTTTTTGGGAACTTCATGGAATATTTCTCAATTAAAATATTTTTTGCTGGTGTGAAGAAGTGTATTCTCTTTTGGGAGGCAAATTTTCACATTTGTTTGACCTGCAAAATATTATGATTTTGATGCATAGAAAGAATATTTTTGAAAAAATCCCCCTAATGTGCTCACCAAATTTCAAAGAATAAAAATTAAAATCATCAACTTTCTACAAACAGGTAGCCAAAATATAAAAGGATTCTTAAATTTTAAAAAAAAAACTCTCATATCTGATTCATAGCCAAATTTGGTTAAATATTCTTATGGATTATCACCAGTTTCAAAATTGAAAGAAAACCCTATTGTGCACTATGAACTTGCCATAGTGAGTAGAGTCATTTAGGCAAAATGAATGGCTTGTTAAAAAATTGAGCAATTGAACACCATGTTGAGGGTTAATGGTGATGAGTAGTGGTAGTAGTACACCCCTTAAAGGAAATGATGTTTATGTGAACTTTCACACATCCTCTTAAGCACAAAAGGCACAAGGGTTGGTTGAGTTTGGGTACGTTGCATGCCAATTGATCTTCCGGAGTACTTACCTCTTGTTATGCCTACACAATGTTTGTCCTTGTCCTTGGGGGAAGGGGGACTTGCACGTCTACACCATGGCTTTAGGAATGTATGTTGCAGTTGTTGGGTGCATCTGAAAGAGAACCTTGTTAACCTGGGTTTAATGAAGGGTTTAGGGTTTTTGTATCCAAAAGTGAAGCTTTATGAGGCCAATGTCTGGCCAGAATCATTGATCCTACTACTACTAACAAGGAATGTGTCCCACTGTGGCCTTGCCATTTACATTCAAAAGTTTCTTAAGACAAAAGAAGAATTATGGAAACTCAAATATTTCACCATGCAAAAATGTAATCTTCAAAAAATCCTCTAAAAGAAACCTAAATCCTTCAAGATATTATAACTCTATAATAACTAATCTCAAGTTTCAACACAAGCAAAAATATCATCTTTCAAAAATCCTCATATAAAAATAGACCTATTATTATTACCTACAGGCCAAAATCCCTTAAGCTACTATACTCTATAATGAATCTAAACACAATATCCTTGCCTTTGGTAGGCAAAGCCAATAAATTCTCTCAAACTCTTTTTCTCAGTTTGCCACAAATTTTCCTCCCGAGGAATCTATGTAAGTGGCGTAACACGATTGTAGAGGTCAATGCAACAGGACACACAATGGAAGCATGTTGTTGACGATTTTATTCAAACTCATGAGAGGAAGCCGTGCTAGCAAAATCCTCAAGGGTGACAAAGCAAGGAAACACACCTTTTGAGTTTGGACCTTTCAAATTCACTTCACACACTTTAATGAGATGCGTACTAGTGTTTCTTCAACAACTTGGCTTGCTTGGTGGAGTTGACATGTTGTTGAAAGCAATGTATAGGGGATCATCCCCTTTCATCACCATGTTTTTTTCTTTTCAATTTTGTGTGTTAATAGAAGTGGTGGTCATCCATAAGAAGATTGAGCTAAATTTGATCATGGACAACTAGTTACATATCAAGTTGAAAGAAAAAATGTCTTTTATATTTTGGGCTATTACCTACTAAAACCTATACTAGAACCCCAACGGGATGTGCTCCAATGTTAAACACCCGCTATGTACTTTGTGGGTGTTAGTGTCAAGTGGGTTGCATGGTTTTTTTGAAGGGTTTAATTGATGTCAATGCAATATTTAGGTCAAATAAATTAGAATCTTGCAATAGGGTAGAATCACCCATCACCGAACATGTACCTACCACCAAACACTTTCTAATATTTTCTTAATACATTACCCAAATTCAACAATTTTTTGTGTCATTGGATGCACAAACTATAAGGTTACAAATGTTCTTTGAGCGTCAAAAGTAAAGGAACACCCTAGAAAACACAGGAAGAGGATGAGAGATAGTTTGCTTCAATTTTTTTGAAAAATAAATTGTAGACCCTTCTCTAGTTCCAGCCTCATATCTTCTTCAATTTTAGTTTGGTTTGAGTGATTTAAAATCTCATGGGTGCACCAACTATTTCATCTTATTTATACATGCATCATTCATGTTTTAAATGTATGACATCTATGTATAAAATGTACAAACTCATGAAAAAACAATTTTTGCATGATTTTTGTTATAAAATAATGGGATGGGAAGTTTGTGATGTATAAGTTTTCTTAAGAAGGAAGAAATGCCACATTGGTTCAAATCTAGTGAGGCTTGGTAATACACACAATTCAAAAGAAAATTTGTTTTGTTAATACCCTCAAAATTTGTTTTACTAATTAAACATGGAGATTTAAAACCATGCAAATGCCACTTAAGTCATTGGATTGACACCCACAAAGTCTTTATTGTATCGCATTAACAATTGCAAAAATTGTAGGAAGTAATTAACACCTTCCACACCTTTTATGTTGGGTTGAATTCATTTTGTTGGAAATATGGTAAATTTGGGCCATCCCCCCCTGCCCCCCCCTTTCCCCCAATTATTTTTTTTTGTATAGGTTTAAATAAACTTTTTCTTTTACAAAAATTGCAAAATTTCAAGAAAAATCACCAATCTCCACAATATTGTTAATGCCATTAGACTATGCATTAAAAAATGTTTTAAATAGTTTTTAAAAAGGTTTTCATGTGTCTAATGAGGTGGACCACTTACATGAAACATGTCTGGTTTTTTAAAGAGGAAGCCTTGAAGATTATCCAAAATTATTACCTTATGATGATCTCATATCACTTTTATTGTTCCATGTATACTTGGGCTCTGCGTTGTTGCACACTACCAATGACGTTCAACCTTTTTTTTCCTTATGATGTCCCAATTTGGTTTTCAATATCTTGTTATTATTTATATCAAAATTTAATTTAATTTAAATTGTATTAAACATTATATCCATGGTGGGTAAGGTAAAAGAGGGGGGTAGTTATTAGTAAGCTTGAGGTAGTTAAGCTTGAAAATGAAATAGGACTTTTTTTCATATCCTTACCAGCAGGTGGGGAAAGGAGTAAGATAGTTATTAAGAAATGAAGTAGTTATGAGTTGTCTCTAAAATTGTCCCTATAATTGTCCAAGGACGACCATAAGATAGATTTTATGAGCCTATGAAAGATTATGCAAAATCACCCATATCCCAACTCTTCAAATTTTCATCATTGAATGTTTTTTTAAACATTTTCATTAGAGTGCAAGTTTTGAAATTGGAGTTCTCATGTGAACTCACCTTCACATATCACCGTGTCAAGAGTGTTAGTTTAGGTACTTAATTATATGATAAATTGACTTAGTGTAATTAATTGTGTTTTAGCTTGGAACCAATTCATATGTGAATGGGGTTTGAACTATTTAATGTTTGGGATATAATTTCAAATTATGCGTTTTCAAATAATTTTCAATGATTTGAAATACCATAACACAATGTTTTCTACTCTGCAATTTTTCTATGTTCATATGCAAGTTTCTTTGCACATGGTTTTGTGTTGTTGCTTTCCATTTTGAGCTTGGATTCCTATTTGTTTGCAAATGACTCCTGTTTTGAATCATTGAAAATGTGATCTATTTTGTCTTGTGTTGTAATTCAATTCAATTTTTGTAAACATTTTTTTTGTTCATGTGTTGTACATAAGATTTTGTGTGGCAAGTGTCGTGGAGGTTTTCTTGGGTTTCACTATGTGATTTTATTTATGTTTGCATTGTATCATTCCTTGGGGATTTGAACCCCAAAAAGGCCTAGGAACTTGGAATGTCAAATTATTAAAAAGAAAATTACAAAAACAACACAAGAAGAAAAAGGTTCTATCTCTACTTTAGAAACATTGACAAGGCAAATTATTATAGCAACATTGTTGGTAGTAATAGGAGTTGCACCATGCCATCACCGCCATTATGATGGTTGGTTTCTTCTTAACAACAATAGGGCAAAGGGGGCTTCAATTCTCTTCTCATGTGTTTTCATTGTTGTCTCTTTGTGTGTACAAAAGGAAGAACAATTTTGACAAAAGAAGGAAGATGGTGGTGGCAAGAGTTGAGCTCCATCGCCATTACAACCATTTTATAGAGTTTTCATTTTCTCCCAAACCTTAAAGGTTTGATACAATTGAGAAGTTTGGGTGCCTTGACACCATGCTTAGGATAAAAGGGTCTTGGGGGGGTTAAGTCAGAGTTTTTTTTTTCTTTTTTTATGAATTTTTAAACCTAAGATTAAATTTAGGCCCAATATTAACCTAAATTTAAGCCCAATATGAAGTGTATCAATTTATTGGCAAACAATGTAGCAAAATCAAAGTTGTTCATTGACGTATAAGTGAAAGAAATTTTTTGGTGACCTACTAAAATTCTATTGAATTTTGAGTTTTTTGGCAAAATGAGTTGTTTTGGTTTTCTATCATTGGCGAGTTTGGAATTGTTTATTAGCAAACAACAAAACAAGTTGTTTGTTACTTGTCAATTTGCTAGAAGGTTTTAATATCGCCATGTAACCATGAATGTTATTGCTAGGGGTTTAACTATTTGTTAACAAACAACATAATAAGTTTCAATGATGACCCATGGTTGAATTGTTGTTACCACTATCAATTGGAAAACTATCCTCTAACAAAAAAACAAAAACCGGGTTATTATTGGTGACCATACAAGGTTTCAATTATATGGTGGAGATTGTGTTTTATGAAAAGTTTATCCCCACATTGTGTTGTTAGGTTGTGCTTATTTCCTATCTTTAAAAATATTAAAATTAACATTGTAAATAAATGTAGGGCACTAAAATTTCATACAAACATAAAATAAAATAAATATTGGTTTAAATATGTACATACTAAAAACTTAAGGAAAAATAGGGTGGGAAAAAAATTCTTCTGCATAATAATCCCAAAAAATCTTGTTTGACTTAAGTAGTGACAAATTTTAACATTTAATGTCCTCCTTCCTTCGGAGTAAAATAAAATTAAAAAAAAATTCAAGTAATGTTGCCACCAATTGTTTGGATTTTTACATCTAATTTGGAACTGTGGTGAAGATCATATATGTATAATTATGGCTATTGTAGGTAATAATCACAACTTCTTAACATGTATTATAATTGTGAGCATAGGATGAAGTTTTGGTTGTCTCCATTTTCAATGTTATGTCATGCAACAAAACATGTGTGATCATGCTTCCAAATAACATTGTTATGTAAATGGGCTGATTGTGTATTCCTATATCACTAGGTAGGTCTATCATTCTATTGTGCATAGAATCTCAAACCTAGTTATAATAAATTTTGTTATTTTATTCATATTTAATCACCTATATCTTTATATTTAAAAAATCAACTCTTTTATATTTAGTTTTCATAAACCAAGTTTTCAAATTTTAGTTCATTGGTACATTTCAATTTAGTTCATTTAGTTTGGTTAAATTGATTGACTTCTACTGCATATGGGTCTTTTTTTCATTGACTTAAATACATGGGTTGAAAGTATGTTTAAAGAACCTATAAAATTCATAATAATTTTCTAGTTATTTATTAATGAACATAAACACTACTTAACACAATTCAAAATTTGTAATGACCAAAAACAATTATAATGAAAACACATTGAATATTTGCAATCTGAATACCTTAAGAAATAAAAACACTCATAATCAACTAACAAACTATTACATCAAAACAAAGTGGGAAGTTGAAAAAAAAAAATCATAAACAGAATTGCACAAATAAAATAATGGTAGTTGCACACTTGGGCAACGGATTAGCAAATTGCTTGTTTTATAATGAGCCAATCATTGAGGCCCATTTCCAAAAAAATGTTTTAAACTTTGGATGTATCCACAACTAATTCATATAAGTTATACATAACATATGCACCTAGGGAGATCACTTCCATTATATTGTAAATTATGTGCAAAAAATACAAGGTGCAACTTATTGAAAAAAATATAAATTATTTAAATATAAATAGGGAGCTTATATTTCATTATGAAAATATATTTATAATATATCTAATATATTCAAGATTATTTTCAAAATATTCATTATTTATAACATATTTAAAATTATCCTTTTATCTTAGGTGCTTCTTGAAACATACAAGGAGTGACCTCCCTAGGCATGTGCATTAAGATGAATTTGATTTCATACATAATGAGTAGGATTGTTTTTTAACAAGACACTCTTTTTATGAAATGGACCTAATGACACTACACATGTAGAGTTTGGAAGATTTTACAATGAAAAAATCATCATATGGCTAGAAAAAAAATCTCCTAGCAAGAGGCTTTTTTTACCAACTAAGGCACATAGTTGCCCATGAGGCCACTTGCTAGATTCCCTTACAGAGAACCCTAATCATCATACAGTAATTCTAGAAAAACTATGATCATGCATGATATGTCGATGAGAGATGAAATTTGATGCATCACATCGTAACTTCAAGAGTGTTAGGATTTAGGTAATTATCGATTAGGAGTACGTAATTCAACTTTGAATGTTATCAATTACACATATATGATATCATCAAAGGTGTGTAGTCTATTCTAGAACTCAACTCTAGCTTGAGATTGGAAGTCATAAGCATGTATAGGTTTTTTTGCCGATGGCATACATTTAATATTGTTTTTAATCAAAGTATGGGTAGAGTCAAGCCTTTTTTAAAAATAAAATAATAATAATAATAATTATTATTATTATTTACATGCACCCCTTTGATCCTACATTGTTGCTTGCCCTTTCTTTTTAAGATTTTTTTCTTTGCTATTTAGCTACAATTTAAGCTTGTACAAAAATGCTCAAACTCCCCTTGCACCGGCCTCTTTTTATACATTCAACCTTTGCAACCAACTTTGTAGAATTGAAATTTATGAAAGGGAATAAGCTTTACTTTTTATCTTTTGGTTAGTTAGGCTGGTAGGACAACCCAATAATCAATAATAGGTTTACCTACTATCATGGTTTTTTCTCTTTTTCTCTCACCTCTCTATCTTTCTTTAGGTTTTTTAAATTCTTCTTTTCTATCACATTGCCACATGGCGAGCAAGTTGTCTATACTTGAGCTATGAGGGAATAATGGATTTTTATTTTTATTTTTTACAAATACATTGGGGGCTTTTTAAATATATATGTGTATTTTAGTTGGGTAGAAAAAAAATAGTGGTAGAGTTAGGGAATGGAAAGAATTAACATGCCCACCATGGGGGCAACCATGAGGAAGAAAAGGAAAGATGGTGATGGACAAGAAGAACCTTGAGAATTTCCTTTTCTCTTCATTTTTTCCTCCCTTGAGGTAGTTACTTTTGCCATGATGCATTTGATAGTTTTGTTGCAAGGCAAAATTATTATCTCTAGTGCTAATTTCCTTTACTTTTCTTTTATTTTTTTCTTTTCTATTTTAGTAATGATGGTATTTTGTCTGGAACCTAGAAAATAATTATGTTATATATCAGAATTACCATTAGTAGAAATATTTATTTATTCCTTTTATGAAAAAGTTTTATTACTTATTTTCTGAATGCTTGTAGTATAGTTACATTAGTGTAGGTAATTCTTTCTTAGTTTTAGTACTATTCCCAACATTATCACAAGGTTTGAAGGTAATTGCCATGCCCAGTGTTGAGAGCTACTTACAAGTACCCTTTGCATTTGGCTCTTTTTATGACGCACTCAAGCTCTATAGCACCCATGAAACTTCAAATTCTAAACTCCTTGAGACTCTCAAGGTAGTGAAGCTCAGCACCTTGAAGCCCATCACCTTGAAATTTTCAATGAAATGCAGTTTTTGACACATTGAAGCTCATGAGCTTGAAGTTTTTTGGCTTCCTAAAGCTTTTGACATCTTGAAAATTTTGATGGGTTAAAAGCTCAACATGTAAAGTTCTCAATGCACACATCCCATCACATCTACCAACTTCTATCAAGAAACATCATAACTAGTTTAACATAGTTTGTTAAGTTAAATCTAAAAGGCTAGTTCATTGAACATTACCTTAAAAAAAAACTTGATTAGCATCACCCAACCTATGTTGACAAGAATACCAAGATTAATATCACCCATACTTTGGGTATGTACGACTGATGCTACCCTAAATACCATCAACAATAACTCATATAAATATTGGAATGTTGATGAGTCAATATACAAAATCCTTGAATTTCAATATACATAACATCCAAGTTCATCTCAATAATCAATTGGAGCCATAAGGTTTTCATGATGTTCTGTATTCTCTTGTTGTTTTCTTATGACAAAATAGACCAGCTCAGCTAGAGACTTTCACAGCCAATTGAACACCTAGCAACATATTTGATTCTTCTCTCATCTAGACTAGGTTTTCTTTTGCTTACTTTGATCAATTTTGCTTGGCAAGAGAGAAAGATACATGCTCTATATGTGAGAAACTTTAATATGTTCCAAGAATGTGTTTAAAGATTATTTTGGCGATGCTTTCCTTTAAGGAGGAGAGACCAAAAAAAGAAAGAAAGAGATAATAACATGACAATTTATTACATCTATACCTTGCATTTAATATATGTAAAGATTAGTGTTGTGCGTGTAAGTGTCAATAGTCATATATATGGCATGTAAATCCTGTGGAAGTGTAAATGATTTACATTTACATGTTCAAACTTTTTATATTTACACTTACATTGTTAGCGTGTATATAATTTTCTCACACTTACTTGAGGCCAATGTAAATATTTGTCAAATACACTTACACGACCCTACGTAAATGTTTTGAGACATGTAAGTATATTAAGGTTATTCATAAAGTCACCTTGTCTTTGGGCCTCCTTTCATCCTCAAACCCCTCTTTCAATGTATCCATAAAGTGAATTTTTATTATTAAATCTGGGTATGAAATGCTGAAACTTAGCATTCAATGCATAAAGTTCTACAGTAACTGTAGTAGTTGTACAGGTAGGGGCAATTAAAATATATGTAGCAGCAGTGGAGGCGCTCAGGAAAAATGAACGACAAGGTGAAATTCAGTTTATCACAGAAATTGATGGTTTTCTGAGTCCCACGCCCCCTCACCTCTTGAATGTTAATGTATTTTTTTAAAAGTTTTTTTTGGTCATATGTTTAATGTATATGACCAAACTCAGTGGATTTGCAAGATAAAACACCATACCTTCTTGCAAACCCATATTAATTAAGTGTGGGAGCATGTTTTGATGGGTTTTTATTTGCAATGGACCATATGATTGGACTATCATAAAAAAATTATGAAATCCCCCTTTCCCCCAAAAAAATTTACATTGTTTTACACTTCCAATATTTTACATGACCATATAAAATTATTTAAGTGTATTCATTTTACATTTACATTGTTTTACATACCTGTGTAAAATCATATAAATGTATTGATTTTTACACTTACATTGTTTTACATGGCTTAAAATAAATTTACATGATTTTACATTTACATGTCTCATGTTTTACACTTACACGAATGTAAATGGATGTTAGACACTTTACATAGTATGTAAGTTCCAAACCATTTACATGCACAACATTGATAAAAACTTCTTCTGATTTCTATAATGCATTTATAAAGCACCATGTAGAGTGTAAAATCTTATTAGGCTTCTCAAAATCCAAAAGTTCTACTCTTGTGTGGGCATTCTATTTTTGTAAAGCTTGGCATTATTTCTTTCCCATAATATCTAATGGGTACTCACCAGGTATCTTAGGATTTAAAATGTAAAATAAAATGAGGCCACTCTTTACACACGACAAAACATGTAAGCAAAAAAATTATCGAAATTCAGCAACACTTGACTATTGCATTATGTGTAGTACCTTGGCCATTTCAACACATGACCGTTGAATAATTAATTAATTTTGAAAAATTCATTTCAGAAAATGAAATATTCCTAAATATTCACTATTATCCTTCACAATACTTTTTGATTTTAAAGAAATAGTTTTTGAAAATTTCAACATTTCTGAAAATAATATAATTATTGTCGAAATTGGCCAAGTTACTAGGGTATTTGTAGTGTTTCAGAATTATTTTGATTCAACGGATTTGGATTGCCCATCCAAGTGGGATGGAAATTTGTTTGCATGTCATGGAACTGAACATTACCGAGTATTATGGGCACTATAATTATAAATTTTGAACTTTGAACTCGTTAATCAATAACAAGAGGGGATCCATGCAAAAAATGGTTGCCAAATTGCAACACCCAATTTAGCCATTTCAAACAAAATCATGAAAGATAAGGAAGCCTTGTAGCTTGATTTGGCAAATACAAAATGAAGTTAATGAAAAAAAAAGTAGCCCAGAGAGTATAACTATGTCTAACCTTAGTGTTCATATTAAGCCCCAAAAATGTTAAATTTGGACTCAAAGACCCTTACTTGGTCTAAGCATGGGACATTTATAATATTTTTAAAAGCAATTTAAATGGATTTTGGGGGTTTTACCATGGTATTGCTGTCTTGGGTGCTGGTTCACCCGAGGCATAGTCAAACATCTTTAATTCATGGGTAATTTGACATGCATGTTTAGATACATCCGGATGGTTTATACATAACTCACCATCATGGTTAGCTATGGGACGGGACACAAAAATGAAAAAGAGTTTCCTGTTCACACATCATCCATCTTGCATGGTTTGCTGGTGGGATGGTAGTTGATTAGGGTTTAGGGTTTAGGGTGATGGGGGACTAATGGGGTTTATGCCACTTTATGGCCCAGTAGCTGGGGTACAAAACAACCCCTTTCTTTACGAACAAGCATTGACATTAGTCCTTTCTTTTCTTCCCCAATACTCATATGTCTGGACGCACGGATTCAGGGGAGGCTTCATTTCTCATCGCGACGTCCTTTACTATATGTAATAGGGCTTTATTATTTTGTCAACCAGGCATGCACCCTCTGTGGCCTTGCCATTTACATTAAAAAGTATGTTAAGGCAAAAGAAGAATTATGAAAACTCAAATATTTCACCATGCAAAAATATAATCTTCAAAAAAAAAAAA
>Ga0116227_10007156_pt1 | contig 21995 bp, 20 predicted proteins | sample S1TSphgellanicum_FD_89693 | JGI IMG/M metagenome (GOLD analysis project Ga0116227, IMG submission 89693) | Host-associated microbial communities from peat moss isolated from Minnesota, USA - S1T2_Fb - Sphagnum magellanicum MG | ecosystem: Host-associated > Plants > Peat moss > Unclassified...
AAATAAATTTTTTTTTTTTTTTTTTTTTTTTTTTTTTTTTTTTTTTTTTTTTCCTTTATTTTTTCGGTTTTTTTTGGCTTTTATGTACATGCAACCATTTCAAATTTTCATTTCACATTCTCCATTGTATATAATGTTGTTAATTAAAATATTAATAAATTGGTATTTTATGCATGCGGTGAAAATCAAATGCCCATTTACCTTTGTGCACGGCATGTCTTAAAGGTTTAACATTTATGTTTGATGGAAAATATCCAGGACAATGGGGTGCGATGTGCAATATTGGACAACATTCATATTGTCATGTACGTGCCCATTGAACCAAGTGAAAACATTGAAGCCTTCATGAATTGTGAGAAAACCACAATCATTGAAAGCTTCATCCAACATTTGCCCAATGATTCATGGATTTAATATTTTTGGACCTATTGTTTCCAACTTGTTACATGACTTAACTTTTAATCCATTATTGTTATTCCACCATGTTATCCATATCCCAAAATTTCCACTCCTTGAATTACAATAGAAACACCAACAATCCGAACTATCCTATGTGGGTATTTTATATCCTATTGTAGTTCTGTGGATGGTGGGGCTTCAATGAATGCCACATTCAAATTGAGACACACAAGCATCCATTGAATCTTACCATGGGGCATGAGGGTGCAAGTATGTAGATGGGAACCAACAAGATTACTTTACAAAAGGACTATGAATCTTTATTAATCATTTTTCATTTTTTCATATGAAAGAATTTTTGAATGAAATCTTTTGTAACTTTTTATTGAAAATACATATAGTTGCCCAATAGATCACATGTTTTGTGTTAATCATTATTGAATAAATATGAAAATTTCAAAATGTGTAAATTTTGCTAGATTCTATGTTTCATCTTGAAAATTTATCATAATTTTGAATCATACCAAGATATGCTAACTATTTTAGGCTTTTGTTTATCATAAACTATAACTTTGTTTTGTATGTCATGCACATTACACCCCATTTACATGTGGTAAAGGATTTTTAAAATTTTAAAATTTTGAAAAATATTTTGAATTTCTAAAAACTTTAAATTCCATATCTTTTAAATTATGAATTTTTTTGAACTTGGGTAATAGGTTACTATCTTCTAGTTTTTTTACCATCAAAATTATTTTATTACAATAGTCCTTTACTAGCCCTTTGTAAAATTAACTACAAATTGATGCAACACCTATTCAAGTTCAAATGTCATTCTTTCTAAACTGAAACCCAAAATTTAATTTAATGAATTTTTAATTTGAATTCCTCAACATTCATATTAGTCATTTAACACAATTTGGAATGATTAACGTAACTTTAAAATGTCAATAAAAAAACACACGTAAAAAATTCATAGTTTTCACCACTATCCTACATGGTTTTTGGCTTCTATCTTTATACTCACACCCATTAAAACATTGGTTTTCCTTGGAGACAAAAAGACTTTGAAGTTAGCTGATTAATTGGTTAGTGTGGATATTTATAACAATAGTTACAAAACACTACATGCACACATTTGAAAAAAAAAAACACATGTTTATCTAAAATAAGGTTATGGAATACATTGTGAAAGGGAGCATTGAAAAAGCCACATTGATCCCTCACCCGTGTCACCCATGGGATAGATGATTTGAACAAGATTGAACATGCATGGATAGTACAAAACCAACAACATCCAAATGTGACATACAAAGTCCCATTTCCTTTCACAAGTAATTGCTAGAATGTGTTAAAATGACATGTATAGGCATAGTGCATAAGGAACATTTTATTTTGGAATTTTAAAAATGGATTTTTTAACTATATAGTTGATGAAAATTCAACTTTGAGCAAAAGATATGAGATAAAATATGGTGTTATTGGGAACAACTTGAGCAATGAATTTGGAACATCAAGGAATTATTTATATTTATTGGGTGCTTGGATGAAAATTTTTATTGTTATATATATATATATATGGTCACATGCATGAAAATTTAAGTTGCACTTTCACCAAATATTCAAATCATATGTACAATTACATTCTTATTTGGCTAGCGTTAAACATTGTTGTGACTTTTCTTAACATCAACAAATTGTGGAAAACTATTGTGCTAAACCATTTTACTAAGTCAAACCAATTTTGTTTGAATTTTCTTCATTTAATTTTAATTAGGAGGATCACATATTAAACATTGTTGGGGATGATTTAACTACTTCAAGTTAATTATTATCTTTTCCACTTATTTCCTCTTATTTCTCTCTAAACCTTATCCATTGAACCCATAAAAAACTTGACAAAAATGTTTTATGAACATTGTAATCTAAGCATCAAACTTATCCTTTATGAACCATTAACTAGACTACTACTAGTTTCGTTGTTCCCCATTTGGTTAAATGATTGTGGTTTATTAATTAAAAATACTCATGTTTTTCTCCACACTTGAAGACATTTGTATGTTGTGAAAGTTAAAATAAATGTTAAAACAAATGGAATGTTTAATTATAGTCATGCATGTCTCATTTAATTAGTTTAAATTTTGGGCCTTCCCAAGCATTAATATGTACAAGGGCAATGTATCATTGGGTGATACAACTAGGAACTTAAAAAAATTCCTCAAGTAGTAAAACTAACTTAATAGTATTCCTAACCCTTTTTCTTTAAATGTTTTTACAATTATACATTTTATTCCTCATGTTTATAAATTGCATGCCAAAGTATATGACCTTGGAATTAAAAAGTAGGAAATGTGACAAATTTGTTTTCTTGATTATAAGGGCCATTTTTTAAATCATGTTCCTAAACTTTGAAAATTAATAACTAATTTATGTTAATACTCAATTAATTACATAAATATAATCAACATAATATCACAAAAGGTACATTTAAAAATTATTTATTAAAAAAACCAAAACATGTTTTGAACTTATGTTCTTGACCAAAAAGTTCAAAACAAAAAATCATTGTTGCATTCATGAAACTTTTTTCAAATGCAATGATTAGAAACATCAAAATACAAAATAATCTTGATATCATTAATGTTTCAAGTCTATATAACATGGTAAATGTACTCATTGAAAAAATCTAATGAAAATTCTTATTTATGTGTTTCTAATTTTTTTTAAAATTCTAAGAAGTCAAATAAAATCAAGGTGTGATGTTCCTAGTGGTACCACCCAAAGATACTTTTGTCCACAAATAGACTTCAAGCTTTCACTTGCTTAAAATTGAACACCAATCAATGAATGTGTAAATAATCAAATACAATAACATGGCTTAAAATATAATTGTAATTATTTTTTGTTATTTGAAAATGGACTATAATGATGGATGATTTTATGCATTATGAAAAAATAATGAATATTCATGAATGGCATTCATTCTTGAATTAAAAATTATGCAATTTAAAGTTGACCTACACTATTTTGAAAATTTTAACCATTTAAGAACCTTTTATGAATGTCACATGAATTAATGTTAATGTTATGAACTTGGTTACAAATTATGAGGTTTTGGATGTCTAACATGATGATTTATGTTGGACAAAAACACACAATTATTTGCAACTTTTTTTATTTATGTGAGGTAACTTGACACCTTGATGAAACACAATATCTATTATTAATAAACTTTGGAAAAACAAAAGGGACAACTTGACCGTATTGCTTTGGAAATCAATAAAGGTCCATTATGGATGATTTATGGATGAAGATGCACAAGACATGTGAACATGTTTGGGTGGTGTGGTATAACAACACCAATGACATTTACTCTAACTTTTCCCCAAGATTTGACATGTACCTAACTACCTTGAAGCTTTCAAAATTAATTAATTTATCAAAAAAAAAGTGTTGAAGCTACCAAGGTATTACAATATGTTTTTACATTGCTTATAATTGATTCAAGGTCCATATTATATATATATATATATATATATATATAATTTAAAATACAATTACAAAAAAAAACATTAAACACGATTCATAAATGAATTAGTCATATGGAGAATTACAAAAGCACCATGAATCCTACCTAATTGGGAAATTTTATTGGTTTCATGGTTGGAAAAAATATTAAATCTATGTCATATTTTGAAGTTAAATTGATTATGGTGAATTTGTATGTTGCATTTGACATGGAAAAAAATGACTTTTACAAGTTGTGAGGTTTTAATAAATTTTCATAAATATCACCACACTTTTACATAAATTTTAATTTAAAACACTAGTTGGATGTCTTGAAATTGAAGTAAAATGAACATGACAATTTGAACATTATGGTATAGGATCCAACAATGCATAATCAATGCCGTAATCCATATCAACTTTTGCCCTTGCCATCCAGGTTGTGTTTTTTGAACTTCCATAAGTAGGTCCATTGGCATTGGCAAGGATCCCCAACAACCATTAGCATTAAATGGCGACTATCCTAGGTAGGCTAGGACATTTAAACAAAAATGTTGTTACAAATGGTGACCTAGGACATGCCTAGATGTGGTTAATTTTATTATTTTCATTTCGAAGAAGGCCAAAAAATATTTTTAAATCCCTAAAAATCACAAATTTTCACATATTTTTATTTTCTCAAAAAAAGTTCCAAAAAAGATGCTTGCCATCCAATAATTAATGGATGAATGACATCATTTTTTTCTTCTCATATTGATTAATTATGTGAATTGGAATATGTTAAATCACATCAAATTATTTATGTTCATTGTTCTAGTTAATTCAATAATTCTAGTGAAGAAAATTTGGGGAACTATTATATGGGTGGTTTTTGAGAATCTATCATATAGTTGTAATTGGAAAATTCCAAAGACAATTCCTATCATATGGTTGTCCTTAGGCATTTCCAAAGGCATTTCTAAAAACACTTACCTCATTTCCAAGTCTAACTATCTAACTTCTTTCCTAATAACTATGTCACTCCTTTTCTCTATCCACCAACATGCATATAAAAAAGCAAATTAACACGTGTCTTTTCATGTCCACGATATTTATATTAATTCAAATAAAATTTGACATTGACATAAATAATTATGAATTATTGAAAACCATATGAAAACACAAGACAAACAAATTTAGTTGATCATCACTAATATTGCATAGTAGCACAGAGCCCAAATTGACAAGTATGGGAATATGAGTTACATTGCCATTTGGTGTTTACAAGTTGCTATTGTCTTGCCATTGTATTCCATCAATGCAAAGATTAAAGTCGAAAAATGATTAGGACCCATTTGAAAGGCAAAAATGGAACAAAGTGAAAGGATTGATCAATTTTAGAAATAATGTGTAAAAACTCTATTTATTAAAATAGGTACTTCTTTGGTTTTGTGATCACATGGTTAACCCTCCCAAATTGTGGGGCCCTTCATTCAACTTTGGTATTGTTAAAAAGCCCTCAATGAAACAATATGCACGATTGTTATTTCACAAACTTCAACCCAATGGACAAAAAAGATTAAATTTAGATTGACTTTTGTCATTGCAAATTGATTACCAAATTGTTTTTTCCAATCAATCAATGCCTCTTCATCATATTCCCCCTTTTGTTTGCCCTTTCACATCCCAAATCTTAACACTTGAGAATTCACAATTGGGCAGCCAAGTAAGATCATCTTCAAGGATTTAAGGGATATAACTTTGCAAAAATATGTTTCTTTTTCACAAACCTGGAGGGTCCATTAGTAGTTATCCAAATAAGAACCTTTCATTAAATTCTCTCTTTTGTTTGGTTGCAAGTTGGGAAATAGGAAATTATCACTATGAAGAGTTATTCAATGATAATGGCGAGTAACTCAACATAAACCCAACAAGCAACGACAAGAAGTAGCCACCGAATACTTGACACATCCATGATAAGAATTTTGGGTGTCCTTGATTTTCTCTTGACAAATCAATAAAGATGTGCAAGTCAGGCTACAAACACATTCTTGGATTGTCAAGTCAGTAGGAACAAATGGAGAGAAACTAGATAAGAGGCAATATCTGATCAGCAAAAGTGATTGCTGTTGAAGCTAAGCAATTTACCTCTCATAAGGGAGTGGCATCACTGATCTTCAATTAGAATTGCCAATTTCAGGTGTATGACATGGTACTGATTACCCAAAAGTCATTACTGAATCCTGAATTGAGCTGCAACATGAGAAATGACATGGCCAATGTACTGCTATGCACTAGCAAAATCATGCCTCCAGTTGTCCAGACCCTGTGGCAAAACCTGCCATGAAAGACATTGGGGCTGTACCCAACTTAAGGGCAAATAGATGGCATATATTGTGCACTATTGTATGCTGCTCAGACAGAAAATTCCAAGCCAATATGACAGTGAGAGTAAGGATCCAGCACAAATCTTGATGATATTATCTCCATTCATGTAGCAGAGAGATTTTACAGTGTCAAGATTCGTCCATGTCTGTGCTGTCTTGTGTGCCTTCAGGTTGCTCAGGAATAGGCACAGATCGACTTATATATTCAACAAGTGAATTGTCACCCTTGCTAATTGCCTCATCCACTGGAGTTCGCTCATACCTGCATATAAAACCATGAAAGTTCCCCATCACACTCCTGGTTTAATTGAAACTCTCTCTTACAAAACTCTGGCATCCACATATTCATAGCTCAAATGAAACTTCCTGATGAAGAATAAGCCAGTAAAAACTTCCATTTGTACAATTGCCTCTTAATTTGCATCAAAATAAAGGATAGCTTTCCACCAAACTCTACACAAACCTGTTCACAATGCAGAATTCAGCCTAAGCCCTATCTTTCAGTGATGTTGCTGTAAACATCAAACCACAGACCCATATCATCTAGTTGGGACCAAACAAAAGAAAGGTCTGTACTCATAAGTTTTATCATTGCTAAACCCTTGTGAGTATAGACTGCATATCCCAATTTGAGCAGAGAAAGAGGATGTGGGTTCAATTTATGACTCTCATCTAATAGGAGTGCTCTATTTCATTGGACCTTGGTCCTTGGACCCTCATCTTAAGTGGCCCTCAATGCAGTAGTGGAACTTACCTTGATACAGACAGTTTGTTCCAAAGTTCACAATATCATATAGAAACCTCTACAGATAGCATTATACAAAACTCTTCTGAAACTCAGCAACTGGGGTTTTATCACAGCAGCAGCAGAGAGGTCGAAAGAGATAGAATCAGGATTCAGAATTTCACCTATTGACCGCAGAGACATTTGCTCCCTGAGAAATCAGCAATTCAACCACCTGCACAATTTGAAAATTTTCAAGACACTCCATGGCAACTAACAATTGAATACATGCAATCTTTGGCCCTCTGACAAGGGACCAAGTTTTCTGAGATTCAACACAATTAAAATGTACAAAGATACTATCAATATTGACTGTTGGCTTGTTGAAGGAGATCCTTAAAGAGTATTGTAGCAGACCTGTTTTTGTCCATTGAGGACTGCATAGTGAAGAGGTGTATTCTGCTCCATGTTGCAACTGTTTGCACCCTGCATGCATCATCAATGCAATATGTTTCAAGTTTCAACTTGCAAGGTCCAAAAGAAACAACCTGAACCTCAAGAGATTAAAAGCTTGCTTAACACTAGAGTCTCCCAATTATTGTGGGGTCATTTCATTCCACTCAGACAGTAAGCTTTTATTCACCACAGTTGAAAGGATAACAACTATGAGCATGAGCATGAATTTTAGTCCTTGCACATTGCCATTGTGCCTGGCCAAGGAAAAATCATATGTATGAGATTATTGAGAAATCTCCACAACAATGCATTGAAGGTAACACGACAAGTCATTATAATAATAGCCTATGAGGGTCATTCACAAAGTGTCAGACCTTCACATTCATCACAAACAGCAGCGATGAGCTGCCATGACTACCCACTGACTTCATCAGCTCCTGACAGTGGTGTAGACAAGTACATAATAATCAGGTCAAATTTGGGGAAACCCAATACAAAAAACCTGCGTCCTGAGTTTCTGTCACATTTCTGGAAGCAACAGGACAACTCGGTCATGAGTGTTGGCTAGCACTCAGGAGACATAGCTACTAAAAAAAAATTAGTGCTATCCTCATTCAAGCTGCAACATACTTGTGAGGTAAGCTTCGTTTCATTTTAGTTTGTCATCCCTCTACAAGCAAGCATGTAAACCCAAGGCATAGAGAGGCCAATGTAGAAGGTTGTGGTAAAGGCCTCCTGCAGACTGAGAATATCCTTTTTTAGCACACCACTAGTGACTACTTGGATGTGCTAAAGCATGTGCTAAAGCCACTGACTGCAAAGAAATCTCCACAACACACTTTGAAGGTATCACAACAATGAGTGGAGTCATAACCTATGAGAATCCAATTTAGGGACCCTAAAGTGCACTTTACATTGAGTTTCCACAACTAGGTGAGGATATGAGGAAAACATGCAGCTTATCACATAATGGCGCTGCCTTTTAAATGATATCCATAAGGATGATAAATATCCAACATACTCAATTGGAAACACATTAGCATGGTGAAGCCCAAGTGGATCCTTCAGTTATGCTGGAAATGTTCCTATAGTGGACTCCACATGACCCTAGATGTAGGGGTACCAAACTTTGGCACGTTTCTTGGTGCATCCCAATGTCTCTACCCTGAAGGGCAGAGCCAACAAAACTGAGAGACGATTGCAGCACATCAAGTTTTACCAGAAAGGAGAGAATACTTACAGCACCATGATCCAGTAAAAGCTTTGCAATATCCAGATGCCCATTGGCTGCTGCCATGTGAAGAGCTGCACACCCCCCCCCCCAACCACCACATACACACATCACTAGAGTATCAATGAGGTGCAGCAAGATCCACAAGTACACTTGGCAGGGAGGATTTATTCTGTCAAAACAAGGCTCAAACTCTTGTACTACTCCTAGATTTGTGCTCGAAGAATGTGCAATTGTGTGAGTAGAATCCATCAACCCAAACTTGTTCTAGATCCTCTGACTCACTGGAAAATAGGTCCTGTATACTAAAGATTTCAGATCTGGTGAAGTAAAAGCAGGAGATCCAAGCCTAAAACACACAGAAGCAACTGATGAGCATGTTACACAATATTGACAGTCACCCACATTTTCAGTGACTGGAGCAAAAAGTATGGTCGTGACAAGCTACCAAAACATTCACACTTGCACTGATTTCATCAGCTCTCAGCAGTAGTGATCTGGTGGAGGTTGATACCATACATTAACTAACATATTGAGTTTCTGGACCACAAGACTGGGAGTATTGGGAAGACTCAGCCATGATGCTGGCTGGCTGCACCCAAACAAAACAGAAAAGAGAAGGACAAGACCCAAGAACAAGGAATTTTAAAAAAAAGGAATGAAAACCAGAGAAAGAATCAAACGGGCAAAAGGGGAAGAGGAACAGAGAAACAACAACAAACAAAGAAAAACATTAAGAGCATGATGTTTTTGCAGACCAAAGAGGGCTTCAAAAGCTCCGCACTGAGGATAATGAAATCCAGGAAATAATCCTGTTGAAGATTCCAAAGGCACAGTAAAAAAAACCAAAGCTTTGGTCCAATTTTGATGTGAAAAACTGCTATCTAGATCATTTGATAGTTGCAGATTTCGACTCCAAGGGTTTCAGGTTGTGCTGAGCATTTTGCTCCGTTCCTGTTGTGTGAAGTTTTCGGATCTAAGCGTTTGTTTGTTTGTTTGTTTACCTGTGCGGCCTTGTACATCTTGGCAATCTACAGAAATGCCCTGAGCTAGACCAGCCCGAATATCCTCCAAATCTCCGTATCTGGCTGCCTGCAGCATCATTGTTCACAAACGCATGTATGATACCATCTTGATCTTCTCCATGCGCTTACTAGCGCTTGCAACAAAAGAAAGAAGCAGTTTCAAAACTACAAAAAAGAGAATTGAAATCCTGCGCACATGAGCAAGACCTATGTTTCAGCATCGGAGAACTTCAGTGCATGTTCTTACCGGGTCACCATGGGAGGGAAGAAGAAGTTCACACCTGAAGGAAGTCGTCCTGGTGGAGAGCCGTGGTGGTATCCGGACTTTCTTCCTCGCTTAGATCCATTACGAGCCCCATGCCGTTTTGCCTCTCTTCTGCAACAAAACACCCTAACAATGCGCCGGATTTTCGTTGCAAAACCACAAACCAGATATCCTCCTGCTCTTCGTCGCAAACAACGCGCGCCTGGAGTTCCGTAAACTGGATGATCGGAACCTACTAATAGCAAACCACCTGGACCAAACGATATATCTGGCCAATCAAGAGTGGGTGTTAGACCGTGCAGCGGCGTTTGCCAGCCCTCAAGCATATTGTGCAAAAATGTTGAGGCAAAGCCATTTTACTGAGCCTGTCAAGCAAAAAATTTATTGATCTTCATCCAAAACATGCTTTGCAGTGTGCTGCCGACGGAGATGCTCTCTTTAAGGCATAGTGCCATTTGCACTGGTAAAGCTTGCTGGAAAACAGGGAAAGGAGGGGAGCTCTTGATGGAAGTTTGAGAAAACTGGCTTTTTAGTCAGTTCTTCTGTTCGATGAATAGGCTGCTGCTTGATTTCAAATTATCTCTGAATTTTGCATTTGCCAATTGAGAGTATGCTCAAACTGCTTATAATGTAACCAGAATGCCTTTCCCTTGACTCTGTTGATATGCCATATTTCATCATTTGTTTCCAACACTTCTGATGTTATTGGGTGTTCCCATATTCTAACTCTAGCAATTGCAATTGGCCTGACTGCAGGTGATTATGACATTCAGCCAGATTGTTTTCTTGTATGCAGCTCCATGCAATACTGCCAGGGGCAACAACCTTCAAATGCTTCACACTACACTAAAACCCTCAATCTCAGTCCCATCTTGGTTAGAGAGAGAGACACTCTGAACATCAGAGCGTCGTGTAGCTAACAATCTCATATACGGTAGTAGATGCAGGAAAAACTCACATTGACCTCTTTGAAAGACAACACACACATGTAAAAGCCCACTTTCTAAAAGAAGAAGAGCTCCTCAGCACTTGAAGCAACAACATAAGGACTTGCTCTCTCTCTCTCTCTCTCTCTCTCTCACACACACACACACACACACATTCATCTATAATGGCAATGCTGCAAAGAAAGTACAAAGAACACCTGCTAATTCCATTTTTCGAAACACCCCACAAACAGCACTCGAAAAAATATGTTGGGTAAGGTACCCTCCATTTACACTAAAGAAATTGGTACATGATAGAGCCAACTCACTCACTCACTCACTCACTCACTTCAGATAACAACAATCAAACCCCTTCAAAAGATGCATAGAAAGAGCCCCACTCACTGACTGTAGGTAAAAACGATAAGCAACGCTGGCTGCAAAAGGCTCATAGAGTCTACATGGATGAGAGAGTTTTGTATAGGGGAAGGGCCTCAGTACAGGCCCTTCTGTGATTCGAGATCTGTGCCCCAGGCCGGTAGGCCGAGGGAACAGGCCGAAAATCACAGAACGGCCTGTAGTGGGTTCCTTTTTCTAAGTAAAGCAGAGCTGGGATTTTTTCACTTTTTAGAAATGGTGACAGGCTGGCTGGTACCTTCCGCTGATCAGCAGATCCCAGTACAGCCTGGCTGGTACCTTCCACCGCGGAAGATTCCGCTTGTTGAAAACAGGTATCTTCAGGCAAGTAAGGGAGCTGAAAATACAAAGGAAAAATCCAGCGGTGCTTGATGGATGAGAAAATGATTTTTTGAGTGACAATTGTGTGCAAATAGGTGTACTACAGCGTCTCTCTTTTGTCTCGCCCCCTCTCTCGAATTGGATGAGGAGGATATAACAAGATTTGGATGGAAACAGAAATGTGCGAATATCCCTCTCTTCTTTTTCTCTCTCATCTTTTTCCGTCCCTTTTTGCGCACTGCACGCAGTTTTTTTCCCTTCAAGCTTGCGTGTGTCGGCAACGTTCGTCCTTTTTTTTGGTTTGTTTTTGCTTCTTCCTCTTTTGTTTCTGTTTGCAGAAATTTTCTTTGATTCCGTCCTCACGCCTCGGTGCGTCCTCGTCCGGCCGAATTTTAAAGTTTTGTATAACAAAGAATTCCGTCAAGATTTCGATTTTGCTTGTTTGTTTTTATTTGTTTCTTGGGTTTTTTTTTTTTTTTTTGGTGGGGTTTGTTGGCGTTGTCGTCGTTGTCGTTCAGGTTTTGGTTTCTGGGGCTTGTCGATGCTGATGGTTGTTTTGGCAGCGATGCTTTATTACTATACTACTGTGTTTTTTTCTTTCCAGATTCATTCATCTTGCTTCTGATTTAGATCCAAAGTTGAGCTCCAGAAGCATCATTTTACACTAATAGTAGCTTGGAAGAGTTCTTGTAGATGGTGAAGAACTACGGAGCTTGTTGCACCACTCTCTCTCGTACCCATTCCAAAAATGCAAACAGAAGCTTCAATCCATTCACATTCAGCTTAGCAGCAGTTGTGTTACAGAAGAAGAAGAAGAAGTAGTCATCTAAAAGTACCGCCTTTTGTAAAGAGATTCCGAGTGCTGGGGAAGAAATTTATACAAAAAGGATGTATCAAATGAAGAAGTACACGAGTCCCGGCTTCATGCCTCACCGAACACAAACTTCCTCCTCAAACCTCCAAGACAGGTTAGCTCTCTACGCTAGTGGAAATCTGTCTGGAGATGGTGGTGGTGGTGCTGCTGCTGGTGATCCCAAGCCGCGCTTACGATGGACTCCAGAACTTCATGAACGATTTGTAGATGCAGTGATGCAACTTGGAGGCTCTGACAGTAAGCTTCCTCTGTCTCTGTCTGTGTGTGTCTGCTATTCTCCCACTATACACTTTTGTTTTACATCTGCAATCTACTCATGTGTCAAACATGTGTTATGGTGCTGTTCCACATGAGTGCACATGAGGGCACATGAGGGCACTAGAGATTTGACTCAGTTTGTCCCTCCCACACCAATTCTTTTGGTTTGTTTGCTTGCAGAGGCGACACCAAAAACAGTGATGAGGGTAATGGGAGTGAAAGGCTTGACACTTTATCACCTGAAAAGCCATCTGCAGGTCACTAACTTTGCCATTACTCTTGCATTTTTTTCCTCCTACACCAGAAGCTTCGTTCCATTGCTTCGAAAACTGAACAAGAAAGCTACTCTGTTCATGTGCTTTTTGCTTGCCCTCTCCTCTAAGGGTTAAAATTGCAGGTTCAGAGGAATATAGGTGAGCTGAAGAGACTTGGTATTTGGATGGATTGGTGCACTTTCTCGTGTCTTCTTTGTGGCTTGCTTGACCATCAATTTGACATGTTGACTCTCTCTAACATCTAGTTCTGAGAAGCTCCAATGCATGCATAGATCAGCAACTTCTCATGTGATTTTTCTGACTGGGACCTTGCAGAAGTACCGGCTTGGAAAGCAGCTCCATAGAGAGGGGAGTGTGCCTGAAGCAAAGGATGGTACTCATGGTATGTATTATTGAAAAGCACAGACAGTTCTTTCTGTTTGTTCTCTGACAGCCCTGCATGTCTTTTGGTGTGCAGGACAGAAGTGCCTGCAAATATTGCTGTTGTCTATTCTTAGTGCAATTCTCTGTAATTTCCTCAGCTGATGCTGTGAGGAAATTCTTAATCTTTGCCTGAATTGTTGTGCATGTTGCACTGTGTGATTGTTCTCATATGTTACTGCGCTCTTTTGTGACCTATTGCACAGGTTGTTCTGATGGACAAGGAGCAAATGTTGCTGCTAGTCAGAGTACGGTCACACCCAAGTCACAGAACCCACAAGAGTATGTCAGACTTCTGTCTCTCCATTTCTTGTTTTAGTACGAGTACACAACTTTTCACACTGTAGTTATGACAAAATCATTCCAGCACAGGTGAACTTTTCTCCCAAGTCATTGCAAGAAGATTCTACCTAACAAGTCTTCAAGATTCATGAATAGCGGTTTTGAATATTCAGTTCATGTGACATAGATCTCTCCCCATCACATGTCTGGTGCATTTAGTAGGGTCATAAATTACTGATATCAGCTACTTGTACACATACACTGTTTGGTATACTGTAGGACTACAGACATGTATGAGTACAGGCAATATGAAAAACCACTCAGAGAGACAGGAAAAACATTAGTGGGAGTTCTTTACTCTATTACATCACATGGAGTTGAGAAAAGATGTGAAGAGACGATTAGAGTAGAGAAAAGGAGGAAAAAAGAGGAGACATTTCAGATGACAGAGCTGTTTGTAATTTTAGAGTTTCTTAAAAAATTCCTGTATTTTTCTACAAGATGTTTGTTTTTCGGGGTCTGGTAGTTTCTTGTTGATGTTGTGCCATGCATGAAAATACAGTTCTAACCATTCATACCACCTTTACTTTGTAACCATGGTCTGCACTAAAATGAATATGACTATCTTACAGGAGCATCCAAATAACTGAGGCTATTCGCTTGCAAGTGGATTTCCAACGTCGATTGCAAGAGCAACTTGAGGTATCTTGTTTTGCCCCCCAACAGGTTCTCTTTTGACCAACTTTGTGGTCATAGGATATACTCCACTTGTGTTGTGTCAAATTTAAAAGCTTGATCCTGTGGGATTCTGTGGGATGGAAAGCCATGTGAGGATAACAGAACAGGGTTTCCTCCTCCTCTGTTTGTTTTGCAGGTCCAAAGACACCTACAGCTGCGGATTGAGGCCCAAGGAAAGTATTTGCAATCCATTCTAGAGAAAGCCAAGGAAACCTTAGCAAACCATACAGGGGCAGCACCAGGACTTGAAGCAGCACATGAGGAGCTCACAGAATTGGCATCCAAAGTGATAACAGATCCACTTGGACCTTCTTTTCCCTCTCTGGGTCTGCCTAACCTGTCTTCAGCGCATGAAGACAATTCTCAAGGAGTTTCTCTACAACGCCAATTTTCCCGTGTGTCTGACACATCATCACAAAAAAGCTACCTCACTAACCTAACTGTGAAACCAGAGGACAGCGGAGGTGGGTCTGGAAACTCTGAGCACCAGGCATCTACAGGTAAACATCAAAGTTCAAAGGCATGATGTGCTCTGTTTTAAACCTTGAACTGAAGTTGAAATCGGCATATGCATCACCAGCAAGAGTGGCTGGCTTTGGGCTAGCACACGCTTTCACCTTGAAAGAAATGATGCTTGCCTTTGCATCCACAACTGCAGGTATAGTCATCACTCATCTACTCATCTTGCAACTGAATGGTAAGTTAAATCACTAATTGTCCACTTCATCTGCAGGGATGAGGAAACACTAGGCTTCCAAGTTCTATACTGACACACATTCTCCACAGGGTACTTTCTTTTGGCCATAGCTCTTGTGTCTTTTGAATTCTTGTGCCCACAATGTGCCCATATTGGTCTTATGAATCTGTTACAATGGTGGGAAAGACAGGCACAGGGAAACTTGTTTATTGGTTCTGGTGACTATTCTTGCCATTACAGGAGGTAGTTGACAAAAATATAGAACAACACCTCAATGGTAGGAATGAATACAAGTATACATTCTGTATAATAATCCAGCATGGCTAGAATTGGGTTTCATCAACATAGTTCAAAACAGTAGTGCCAATGTTTATATTTTATGTAGGCTGTGTATTGCTTTGTATGAATTAGAGCACTTATTCCCTGTTCTGGAAGTCTTCATAGAATCTCTGTAATCTATCTAGTGATTGTCTCAAATACTGATTTCATCATGTAAAGAGCTATGACTCTTCATCACTTTCTTGTGAGAGGGCAGCTTACCCTTTCACTCAAGTTATAGAATCTGTAATCTAGTGATTGTCTCAAATGCTGATTTAGTTATGTACAGAGCCATGACTCTTCATCACTTTCTTGTGAGAGTGCAGTTTTCCTCTCCCCTTGTCTTCACTTAGTTTTGAAACTGAAGGCTATGGGCTAAACTTAGGTAGTCTACAATCCCAACCCTATCGTAGAAGGACAACTTTGTGGAGATAGGATATCCTATCTCACCTTTTAGTAGCTGATAATGCTGCTGAATGGAACTTTGTGTAGAGAATATATGTATGTATGTCACAAAACTTTGTGGAGGGTAGTACATGTGGGCTGAGTAGAGCTTTTGTTCTGTCCTTCGTATATAAAGTGGAGTTGAATTCTATCTCAAACTGACTTGGATGCATTCATGTGTAGAAAGTGGTTTGACATGAAGTGGTTGATTTGAACCTGTACTCTGACATCACATTTAAAGTGAAAAAGGTGCATACGATTGAGACCTATCCTGAAACATGAATCAACTGTGTGGAAAAGAAACTTCAAATGGTCATCTGCAGGAATCAAGTACATCCAACCTTAGGAGTTAAACAATCTGCATGTTGATGTCAAAGGACAGGGGAGAAGTTTTTGGATGTTTTGAGTGTTGAAACATCAGACATCATTGTATCAGAGGAATTGGCAGTCAAGGTGATGAGATGAAAACAAGACATGCTGAGTGAGATAGTTCAAATTGCTCAAATCACACCAATGCCTACTTCCTGAGAGGTTTCTAACTGTCCCTGCAATCTCTTACGCAGCATCTAAAACTCTTTCTTGTGGCTGCTTCCAGAATTCAAAGACCACATGATGTTTTTCTTCTTCTATGAGTTCATTCTTCCAAGAGGTAGAAGAGTTTTCCTGTCTTTCATTACCATGCTTATGATGCAACCTGCAAAGCCTCCACAAGCTTCTAACATATAAACCATGGGTAATCTTTCAATGTAATGTTGTCAAACAGAGGTGAAAGATGGAGAAAAAGAGGAACCTTTAATTTGACACATTTCTGGGGTATCAATTCAAGTTATGATCTCTTGAATGCAGCTCAGAGCTATTTGTTCTTTGCACAAAACCACCATGTCTGGAGTTATACCTTGCTCATTCCACATCCTCACCGCATTTTTGGGACAAGAAGTTTACTGAACCCATGTTGTTGATCTTCTAGATTGAGGACCGTCTCAGGAATCTGGCATGCAGATTTCCATGGAGCTCATTGCCTTTCATTTGCACCTAAATTAGTGTTGGTGACAGCTCTTTGTTAAACAAGTGGCTTGACCTACAATAACATACAATAGAAGCTCTACCCTTTAAATGACATCCATAAGGATGATAAATATTCAACAGATCAAATTAGAAACACATGGTCATGGTTAGTTAGCATGGCGAAGCTCAAGTGAGTCCTTTCAAGTATGCTAGAAATGTTTCTATAATGGACTCCACATGACCCTAGAATGTAGAAGCATCAAACCTTGGTCAGATTAGGGGTTCATCCCAATGTATTGGGGTTCCATTGGGCATTTCATCATTCACATAATCTTTCATTAAAGATGTTTTATTAAAGGATGTTTGACATGTGAACTTTCTTTTTAGAATGGGTGATGTTCAAATAACTTTTAAAATTCTAACTCATTGTTTCATGCAACAACCATCGTATATCTTGTGATGCATATTTCCTTCCTCCACCTTCATAGAATCCTTTATTTATTTTTATTCCTCCTCCCTTCAAATGTTTGGGCATTGCTTGGGTTTGAATTTTGACTCCTTTAATAGCCTAGAATGACTTTTAGTTTATAAACAAGCTTTTCTTTTAATAACTTTTAGTGGCATTGAATTCATACCCACAACTACCATCGCCCCAAAACCCTTTTTAAGGAATTGGGCATTTGTAGCTTCAATCATAGTTGTTAGGTTTATGGTTAAACAACTAGCAACCTTCTTGAAACCTTAGCATGAATTGATAACAACACTTTCCTTTTTCAATAACACCTCAAGGCAACATGTGATCTTTTATCGTTTGCACGTGTTTTTCCTTTATTTAAACAATTCATCAAACAATAAATAATTTGATTTTAAAATTCCATCTTGAAACGTCTACACCAACATACCTTTTCCAACATGTTCTTTAACAAGATATTTGAAACCCATCATGTTCAAATTTTATCATGTTCTAGCCCAGGGGCGGGCACTTGGTTTACAATTCGACCATTTTTTTCAACCTTTCGATTATTTTTTAAAGTTTTTTTCATAGAATCTCAAACATGATTTGAATTACCCCATCCTTTAATTTTCAAATATCCTTCAATGCATGTGCACACATCCCATTTTCCTTATGGGTATCAACCTTTTATGTTGTGTTCATTGTAACGAGTGCACATGAACCCATAATGCAATTCATGACACCTTTGTCACCATTACGTGAAATGTTGGCTTTCACATGGGACAAAAACAACTAAATGCATTTATTTCAATCACATTCAACTCCTTTCATTGACGAATTGACAATATGTTCACCAAAGATGACATTTGCACCTTAATTGATGTTGTTATTATTGACCCAATGTGAACATAGTTACTTTTTTGATCTTGTGCAACCCAAGAATTTGTTACCTCCAATGTAGCTCAAGGCAAAAAAAGGAGCTATCATGATCAACACCCCACTAATCAATTCTTCCTTTTAGCAATTAAGGTATTTGATTGTTTATGCAACCAGGCTTATGTGTTTTTACATGATTATGTTAATGCCATTTGGAGTTTCAAAAAACCAAAAGGCCTTTATCTTTTTATCTTTGTTACTTTTCTTTGTAAAAAACTTTCAATCAATTTGCAAAGATGCAAACATCTTTCATCTTAAGTCGACCGATAGCCATAGGCTTAACTACTTCTCAACTTCCACCCCTTCAAGACACGGTCACCCTATCACCACAATTGACCGGTTATAGACGGTCAATTTTTGACATGGAAAAATATGGCCAACCTATTCCAAATGATTAGTTTTTGACACGAAGAGATTTTGACATCTAGTTTGAGCTAACTTGACAACCTATAAATTCTCCCTTTTCCTTTTTATTAGTCCTTTGTACATTTCCCAAACCTCCAATGTGTTTAAAAAATAATGCTTTCCAGGGTTGCATCACTAAAGTGCAGAGCCAATAAAATAAAACAAGTAGCTCATCTTGTAATGGCGCTGCCCCTTGGGAGTGAAGTGTAGTAAACCCACCAAGAGTGAAAATAGATAAATGATCCATGAAGTTTCCAAAAATTGAATGCAGAGTCCACAGTAACACCAACTGAACTAAACAGTCCTCAAAATGTAAGACTGAATGAAAACTACCTTGTTCTCAGAATCTCTCCCTAAGTGTGAAAACCTAGCCATAAAATGCGAGTGGGCTTTCTCTTGGAAGAATTCCTCCCAGACACAAGAAACCGTGAGACACTAAATACACCACCATCGAGCTTTGTCTGGCACCTGTTTTTCTTGTCTTCTTGCACAAGTTTTTCAGCCCCTGCATGGTTCTGCATAAAACCATGCAAAAAGATGTCAGGCCCAGAAAGGGCGCCAGACAGTCTCGCAAAGAAACCAAACGTTGCCTTTTGTATGTGTTTGCAAGTCAACCACCAGCGCAAAAACAAATAAAATAGAAACCTGTGCTGTTCGTAAAGCATGCGTCATCAACCAACCGAGAGAATCTGTTAATCTTTGTGCCATGAACATCACCTGCAAGATTTTAAAATACCAAAAAAAGGCGAAAAAAAAGAGAGCAAGAAAACAATGTGGAACACCTCTGGCTGTACTGCATCACCATTGTCAGTGGCTCTACGTCAGCAAAGAGATGGAATCAAAAAGCAAAGCCTTGATTTCAGGAAATGGGTGAGAATCTTTTGGAAGTCTAAATGAGCACCATGGATGCAACTCCTCCTTCAAGGCTCAAATTTTTTCACCCATTAGAATATTGTCCTCCTATAGACTGCAAATTGTTCCATCAAGAAGGGACCAAACCCATTTGTTTCTACGATTATTTTTTCAGTGTTCGTTTAGTCTGGATGACTCTGAAGGTCATTTTGGAAGGGTCATAAGCTTCTGATCGGCCCTCCTCTCATCTCTCACCAGGCATAACCTCTCCCTCTTCTTCTTTTTTTCTTGCATTTATCATCCAGATAGAAAATGGTTATGGATTTTCGTCCATGGACAACAGGGTTATATGCTCTTTTTTTTTGTCCATCTACAAGAAGGTTATGAAACTTTTCATCCACCTGCATTAGAGTTGATCATAACCAGTTCCTCCGTAGAAATTGTTGATGTGGCATCACCCCATTGGCAGAGAGGTCACAGGTTACAACCCATAACCGCTGTGTACTGGGTTGGCCGGATGGGTGCAGGAGGGTTATGGCGACAGTGACAACGGCATGCATCCCAAACGTTGACATAGTCATCCATTACAGGTGGGTGAAATCCCATCCGTCAAGTCACCGGTTATGTCCCCAAACACAGCTCGAGCAGGCCTGCTATGTCATCCATTTCAACCCTCTAAATAGAGGGTTGTTATGTCCGGTAACCAGCGTCCTCTCGCTGGTTATCTAGTCCATTCATGGTCAGAGGGGTCCAGCCTCATATTAACAACAATTGTTCTTTCTTTTTTTCTTGGGTACTGTACCAGCAATTTTTTTGAAGAGGAAGAACTCTGTGAAACTTCTTATGAAGGCAACTTCAGCATACTTTTTCAACCTTTCTCTGGCTTTGATTAGTTTTTATTGATGCTGCAAGTCTAGGGGATGTGTATGGAGCTGGGTATTGGAGTTGAAAAGTAAGCAAGCATGTAGATGACTATTGAGCTTAAGAAATCATCAAAGTCCTATAAAGCTTTATTAAAAAACACATTGGAGATTAGGGAAATGTACAAAGGAGTAAAATTAAGGAAAAAGGAGAAGTGACAAGACGTCCAATTGGTTCAAAGTAGCTATGAAAATCTCTCCATGTCCATACCTGACCACCTATGGTAGGTCAGCCATATTTATATGTCAAAAATCGATGGCTTACAATAGATTGGATGTGGTGATGGGAGGTGTGTCTTGAAGGGGTGGAAGTCGGGAAGTAGCTAAGCCTATGGCTATCGCTCGACTTAAGATGGAAGATGTTTGCATCCTTTGTAATGTGATTGAAATTTTTTAACAAAGAAAAGTGACCAAGCTTTCTTATGCAAGCCTTTTGGCCCCTTCAAGCTCCAAATGGCATTGGCACAATCATGTAAAAGCATATCAACACGTTTGTGTAAGCAACCAAATATCTCAATTGTTAAGGGGAGGAATTGATCAGCGGGGTGTCGGTTGTGATAGCTCCTTTTCTTGGCTTAAGTTACATCAAAGGCAATAAATCCTTGGGTTGCGCAAGATCAGGGAAGTAAATTCGCTTGCTTTGGGTCGACAATGACAATGTCGACTAAGGTGCAAATGTCATCTTTGGTAAGCACAATGTCAACTCATCAACAAGAAGAGTTGAATGTGATTGAAAGAAATGCATGTAATTGTTTTCATCCCACATGGAAACCAACATCTTGCGTAATGGTGGTAGAGGTGTCACAAACTAAAACATGGGTTCCAGTGCGTTCGTTGCCATGAACATAATGCAAAAGGTGGATACCAATAAGGTCGATGAGATGTGTGCACATACATTGAGAGATGCCTGTAATTGAAGGATGGGGTAATCCAAGTCGCATATGAAGTGTTGTGGAAAAAAATAAAGAAGATAATCGAATGGTTGGGAAGATAATTTGAGCTCTAAATTAAGGCCCACCCTTGGGCCAAAACATGATAAAATTTGGGCAACATGCGCCTCAAATGTCCCATCAAAAAACATGTTAGAAAAGGTATGATGGTGCAAACGCTCCATGATGGAATCTTGAAGTTGAACCATTTGTTGTCTGATGAGTTGTTCAAATGGAGGAAGACATGCACGGGCTAAGGGTGATAAAAGATCGCATGCCACCTTGAGGTGTTGTTAGAAAGGAAATGTGTTGTTGTCGACTCATGTTAAGGCTTCAAGAAGGAAGGGATGTTGATCAACCATAAACCTAGTAACTATGACTAAAGCGACAAGAGCCCAACTCCTAAATAGGCTGTTAGGACAATGGTGAATGTCGATATGAGCTCGAATGTCGCGCTCCCAAGTTCCTCGTAGACCCACTTGAGGGTCTAAGTATGTGGCAATGCGGAAGGAGTTGGAACTTGGGGCACGATCCCGACTTCCAGCACTAGA
>Ga0116227_10007160_pt1 | contig 21980 bp, 10 predicted proteins | sample S1TSphgellanicum_FD_89693 | JGI IMG/M metagenome (GOLD analysis project Ga0116227, IMG submission 89693) | Host-associated microbial communities from peat moss isolated from Minnesota, USA - S1T2_Fb - Sphagnum magellanicum MG | ecosystem: Host-associated > Plants > Peat moss > Unclassified...
ATTTCCTCCAATAGCTTTGCCCACAGACTGGGAACAGGAAATTCCGCCCTCCGATTAGCGCCGGGCCCGGTCGGCCTGAAACCCGAGCTCCGTCAGGGACGTAGTGAATTTATATATAAGATTTGGGGATTCTATTTTTGGCAAGAGTTCTTGTTGGGATTCTAATTTGGGCAAGGGAAATCTAAACACTTGAACATTGAGAAGTTTAGGGTTTCATGACATGCACATGGCATGGATCTCTGGATTCCATCTCATGGTGGAAGAAGCAAGTTGTCCAAATCTGTGCTGTATACAGTCTGATTGCAATTTCAGAAAATGCCAAAAATTGAAAATGCGATAATATTTTATTTGAGTTGCTAGACAGAGATACACACAATCTAATATGTTTGAATGCTAATCTAGAGTTGTCTCAAATCAATTGAGGGATGGAATGATCAAGGTGAACCCAGTGTGAGAATCAATAACCCCTGCAGAAACAGCCCACACAAATGGATCCATACTGTGTTTGATGAGGCAAAGGTAACATATTCCTCAAATCATCTCTCACTTTGAATTGTGCCTTAAGAAACAACAAACCTGTTAGCTTAAGATTCAAGACTCCTTGCTTCCTTCGTTTGTCTTCATGATCCTCAAGCTTTATCCCAGGCATCCAAACTAGGACAATGTCGATAGCAAAAAACAAGTACAAACCAGGCTCAAACATTTTCATCAAGTAGCTTTGACAATGCCATACACCTGCAACATCCTACTTGACACTATTGCCAACCCCCAAAATTTTCACCTGCACTTGTCTAAATGAATGGCACCAGAAAAAAATTTCAAATTTTTGTCTCTAGTACAGAATTTCAATCCAGAATGCACTAAATGAAATTGTGAGTCTTTAGTACTGAGAGACAGACCTGTTCATAGGACACATACTTTACACACAAATCTAAATTTGAAAGGAGAAATGAAGCCTCACACATCCAGGATAAACAACCACATAAGAGATCAGTTATTGAATTCCTCCTCTTCTCCCACACCTGCACTGCATGGGAGTTGAGGAGATTGATTTCACAAACTTCTTATGCTCACCTTATGCATGATCAAACTTGGCTACTGAGCTGAAGAACAATGCCATCATATGCTGGTTGTTGGCCATCTCCAACCCAAGGATCAACTAAGCAAGAAACTGGCATCCAGACCTCAGTTACAGTGATCTGGCAACAAATATCACAGTTCAAATGTTCCAATCCATTCCAAATGGCAGTACATGTCAACATTTACAGACATGTATGTGATGTGAATCATGCTTGGCACATGTTGCTGTGGCTGCAAAATGTACACACTTGGCATAGTAATTGAACTGAAGAAGACAAAAGAAACGCAGCAGGATTCCCAAACAGATTTTCTTCAAGTGAAGAACTGAGTGCACACAAGCCAGCAAGTCATGGTGAGCAACAGCTTGTTCAATAATCACATAGCTAGTTACAGGCACACATTACTGTGTAGTGAGAAAGATGTTCAGTGCAATGGTGTTTAAAGCAAAAATAATCTAACAAAGTCCTGCTCTTTCAATAGCTTCTTTCTCCATGGTAAGATGAGACTCTATTAATGAGTGCCCCTATGCAACTAGCTGCTTGTTCAATTCCTCATTACTTGAGCAACATCCCCAAAACAACAGCAGCATTCCTGAGTGTACTTGAGTGCCAAGGTTCTTCCTGAGTGCTGAGGTTCTTCAGTGACGATACCTCCAAGGTGAACAGGTTACTCAATTCCATGAGCAATGTCACACATTTACTGCTGTGCTGAGATGGTTTTTCTTGGATCTCTGGACAGGCAAAGCAACCCCGATCGTGGAGTTCATAGATAACTGCTACTTCTTCTTCTTCTTTTTCTCACTCTTCTCCGTACTAGCAGGTACCTCAGCAGTAGTGTCAACCATTTCAGCATCCTCTTTGCTTTTCTCCTTTTTCTTTTTCTTCTTCTCCTCACTCTTGATCTGCCCATTTGGTGTCCCATCATTGTTCGCACCAGCAGGAACTTCCACAGTAGTCACCATCTCCAAATCTTCATTCTTCTTTTTCTTTTTCTTCTGACTCTCGGTTGCTCCATTAGCTGTTCCCTCCTCAACTTTGTTCTTCTTTTTTTTGGGTGCACCGTCAGGTGTTGATGCTCGTGTCGGGCTATCCTTGGACCTCTTCTTGCCTACTGCACTGGCATCCCCTGTCTCCTGGACTTTCACCTTTGTATCTTCAGCCTCCACCTTATTAGGAGCAGCTGACCCCTCTAGGCTTGGAACCCTTAGCCACTCTGCAGGGGTTTTCTCATTGGGTTTTCCATGCTTGTCCAGCAACCCATCATTGATCATCTTCTTCTTGGTTGTTGCACGAGGGCCTAAGCCCCACTTCCTCGGATATGTATCTCTTTCCATCACCACTCTCTTCACCTTGGCCACTACTCCGTGGTCACATGTAGCCATGACTGCAGTGGTCATCTGTGCAATACCAAGAGCTATGGCTTCTCCTTTTGTAGTCATCAGCACAACCTCCTCCCCAACTTCAATACCTTGCTCATACCTTAGAAGACCAGGAATCATGAGTTTGGCACCATAACAAATGGCATTCACTGCACTGTCTTTCACAACACAACGCTTGTAGCTGGTAAGAAGAACCTCCAAGGGCATGATCACTCTTCGCAAGTAGCTCTCGTCCTTGTGGTTATCATACACCCACTGTGCATCGAGCACATCGTGCATTGTCACGAGATTGTTTTTCTCACCCAAAATTCCAGACCTCACCCTCCGAAGCTCCTGCATATGTCCACCCACGCCCAACAACAGACCTAAATGTACACACAGAGTTCGAATGTAAGTCCCTGCCTCACAAGATACCCAAAAGACGACCAAATGCCGTTCTGCATCGTATTCTAACAGCTTGCTTTCGTAGATTGTTCGGATCCGTAGCTGTCTCTTCACAGCAGAGATCAAAGGAGGCCTCTGAAACAAAGCTCCAGTGAGAGTCTCAATGGCTTGCGCAACTTTAGCTACAGACTCTACACCAGAATGTAGCCTAGCAACACACACATACTCTTTACCAGCTCCTTGTTGAGCTTTTACAAGCCTAGTGGCTCTATCTACACAAACTATCAAACTCCCTGTCACTTTGGGATCCAAAGTTCCACTGTGTCCAGTCTTGTCGACTCTCAGCATTCTACGAATCCATGCCACAACTTCATGAGAGGACGGATTGGCAGGTTTGTCCAGGTTGATCACGCCATATCTCACGTAATCAAACAAAGGTCTCTTGAGCGGAGTGTGACCGGTAGGCAGAGGAGTATAATGCCCAGTTCTCACATTGAGCTTGTCGTAATTCTTGAGGAGAATTGGCCATTTAGAGGTATCTAAAGGGGGAGTCGTTGCTTGCGGCTTGATGAGATAATCTGTGTCTGCCTGTTCCACGACTAGAACCCCGCCGTCTCCCTTTCCTCCAGCTTCTTCATCCTCATCTCTACGCTTCTCCTTCCTCTTCTTCTTGCTTTCCGACGTTGCCATCAGGGCAAGCTACAAAGACTTCAACAAAGACCAAAAACTACACTCAAAAGCTACCACCTTGAGCCGCTGCGAGCTACAAAAACTCTCTTTATTTATTACCTCTTCCGAATTTTCCAAAACTTTGGAAACAAAAATTGAAGCCCAGCCTCCGCCAAGCAGTTGTGAAGAAACAACAAAAGAACCAAAAATGCCCGACAACAGAAATCCAAAGCGTTGTTAGACAGCAGCCCCCGCCCGCAAACGCGCAGCGCTGCGTGGGATCGCAAAGACACAAAGAGAGAGAGAGAGAGAGAGAGAGAGAGAGAGGGGGCAGAGAGACGAGGGTTTAGGGTTTCAATCCGACGGTTAAGATTTGAGGAAATTCCAGACCGTCCGATTTCTTCCAGTGGAAACTGCCACTAAATGTTTAACACCTTTTTCTTCTTTAAATAATGACTTCAAAATTTATAGTGATTTGGTATGTATTTTGGTTTTATAATTCTGAATACTTAAAAAATTTCAAAACAATTTTTCTAATATTTTGACAAGTTGAATGAATAGCACAATTTCTTGGAGTACTTTAAAAAAAACATCAATTTTTTTACTTGTTGTGTAATTTGTAAAGTGTTCAAAGAATTTTCTTAGTGAATTTTGAAGGGGGTATTAAGGTCACCTAGTAAATTATATGGTTTGGAAACAAAAAGATAATAGGAACAAAAAGTGAAAAACACATTTATTAAATTGTGTGTTGGTAAATAGTCATTAATAATCAATTTTGTAAATTATAATACAAATAGATTATCAAATTTTGATGTAAACTTAAACAAAATTTGGTAATAAACTAGAACAATTGAACATTTAGATTTTCAATCTTGCAAAACAAATACCAAAAAAAATAAAATTAACAATTTCAAAAAAAATTAGTCAAAAAATTAACTTCAAGAAAATAATGAAACAACTTATAGTGCTTCAACATAAAAATACACCAAAAACAACAAGTTTTGTTGAACATACCCAAGCCTAGCTCAAATACATCTAAGTAGCAATGACAAGCAAAGTCCAAAATTGTGATTCCATTGAAAATAATAAATTTCCTATGATCTCTCTAAAACTAACAAAAGAATCTTATCTATGGTCTAGAAATTTTAATTAGTAGCTTTCATCTTATCATTAAAATTTCAATACTAAAGATAAGTACTCTAGTTTGTACCATTTTGGTCAGGAATTCCCTTTGTCTAATATTTCGCATGGAATATTGTCATTCTAAATTAAATTGCAATCTCACAATCCAACCTTCTACCAAACCCACTTGCACCTTTCATTGAGGGAGAAAAATTCCAATTCCAACTCCTTTCACTCCAACATTCCTATCCTAGATGGCACACATACTCATCAACACCTAATTAACCATAATGCTTACATGATTGAACGACCTCTATCTATAAATTCATTTTCCTTCTTTTTTCCTCTTGAAAAGTGTAAAAGAAGATGACAACAAAAGATAACCACTTTGATGTTCATATATTGAATCGTTCATTTACAACTCAAATTCAAATCAATGGTTTTTCTAGTGGATACCAACACAACATCCAACAAATCTTAAATTAGAAAAAAACAAAGATCTTTAACCCGAACCTCATCTCACTCCTTTAGACAATTGCCCCAACAACCACAAACTTCCAAAAATGTAGTGAATCTTTTTTACCAATGAAAACAAGTTTCTTCTCACACTTGACCATAATTTGGAAACTTGGATCTCCTTGTGAACCTTACATTGTCAACTCAAAATGAAAAAGTAAAGTTCACAGACCCCACACCTTTTCCTTCCCAAACAACAAGACATTCTCTCCTTTTCGAACCTACATATTTAGCACCTTCAACAGTCCTCTTGGTCACCAAAAATAACCTAGCAACAAAACTAGTAGCTTCATAACATTCCAACATAGGTCATAATTAGCAAAATACTTGCCTTCAAAAAAATTAGTGCTTCAAAATTTAAGTTCATTAGGATTATACAACAATGATTAATTTAACATTGAACATCTAGAAGGATCTAGAAATGAGAGTAATCCCACATCCTTCATAGGCTAACATCAATATCACACTACTATTGGACATCTCATTGAACTTAATGTATTTTTTTCTTTGAATTTAATATAAATTTGTCGTTGAAATGAAGGTGCATATTGAACTAGCTTGAGTGCTTTGCATGCTTGTTTAAAAACCTCTAGATGTCCATGGAACAAGTGTTATCCAAATATATGCAACAAGAGCAAATGTTTGTTTCCATATCTTTGGTCCATTAAATTCTATAATACAAACACAAGTTCACAATCGCAACACGCAAATGTGTCCAAACTATTTGAATTTTGAAACAAAAACACAAATGGGTTGAGGTGATGAAACAAAATTCAACATTTTTTGAATTATTTTTGAAAAATAATCAATGGTTTTGTAATTATGATGTCACAATCCTTTTGATGATGCACATATTTTATTAGAGATGGATAATTGGTGGTTTCCTTTGTGATATGGGCAATATTTTATTCACATGTGGGAATGCAACTGTGTTTATTAACATAGGTAGAACCCTAAACCATGTATCCTATTTTTTCATATAATCGAAGTTTATCCATATTTTTTCCTTTAAACATGAGGTTTGCAAGGGCAACCAAGTCTCCCAATTTAGAAATAAAGTAGTGGTCCACAACATGTTGTTTCAAATTGGCTCATTTGGAAAAGAAATTACATGCAAATACAAATGAGTCTCATGTGGAATCACATTGAAAGACCCCTAGTTTGCCATGGCCTAATCTTTTTTGGTATATAATTCATTAGCCCATCTAAATGCATTCCACTCAAAGGTTTGATCAATAATTCTTTTAAACTTTGTGTTAAAACTCCTTAGTGTTTTCAATTTATCAATCTCTTGAAATTTTTCATTTAAGGTTGCTCATGCCACATTTTTTGGGAACAAAATTCCTAATACCATCAATTATTCAACAATAGATAAAGATGAGTGTCTTGCCATTGTAGGTGCAAAAAGTTTGAAATGTTGGGATAGATTACAATTTTGGGGTTTGAACAATTGGGAAGAGTTTCCAGGACAATATTTTTGGAGAATATATTGAATGGAGATTAATGCTTGAAAATATATTGAATTAGCATGTACTGGGTTGAGAATATTGTTATTGAATATATGGACCAAAACAAGTTTAAATGTTGGAAAATATTGTTAGATAATATATTCAATGGAGAACATTGGATGGAGATCATTGTTGGAATGTACAAAAAGAATTAGGGAACAAGTATAGATGTTGGTGAATATTCTTAAAGAATATATATTGAATAGTAATTATTGAATGGAAAATATTGCTTTTGAATAATTGGAGAAGTATAAGTCTAGGTTAGGAGGGTGTTGCTAGAGATATTCTTGAATAGAAAGTATTTAATGGAAAACATTGTTGGAGAATACATGGAAAAAAAATCTAGATGCTAGAGAATGTTGTTAAAGAATATATGGAAAAAATAATTTAGATGTTGAAAAGGATTGCTAGAAAATCTATTAAATAGACAATGTTAAAGGAAAAATATTATTAGAAAATAAATGGAGAACAAATGCAAATGTTGTAGGATATTGCTAGAGATTATATGGAAAACAAGTTTAGATGTCAAGGAGTATTACTAGAGAATACATTGAATAAAACATATTGAATGGAAAGTCTTATTAAAGAATATATGGAAAAGAAGTTTAGATGTTAGAAAGTATTGTTGTATAATATATTGAATGGATATTATTGCCAATCACTACATGGAAAGTTTGGAAATTGTGAAAGAACGTTATAAACATGAAAAATTGAAACTTCACAACTTTGTATATATGTTTTTTCATCATAGACTTCCCAAGAAAAAGACATTTGTTTTGAAGAGATTGGTATCATGAACATGCCTTTCCATAGCAATGACATCATTACAAATCTAAAAAAATGCATAATGAGGGTCATTGAACCAACGTTTCAAATGTTGTAACCAAGTATTGGGAAATGAAAGTTTGAACTCACAATGTTCATTCAATAGATGTCAAATTCTCATTTTGTCATGCGCACAACTTTCAAGACACTAGATCATTGATCTATATCTTTTAATAATAAATAAATAAAATGGTAGAAAATACTAGCAGTAAATGTTCCTTATTTCATCCTATGCATTGAACTTAACAATTGTAGCTATAAGGGTCAAAATTCATGGTTTCTAAATATCTTTGACTATGCAAAATTACAAAATGGGATCAATTAGTCATAGTTGCAAAATGACTTGTTGATGATGTCCATTTTGAAAAGGTCACAAAGCTAATGCAACTCCATTGTTTAGTTATGTACACCAAAAGAGTTTATGGAATGTGGCATTAGCTTACTTATCTTCTTAGATGTTAGTTGTATAGGTCCATGTAACAATATTTAAATCATTTGGCCTTTTATTATTCTTCGAACTTGATGTTCTAAAAAATATAGATGTTTTCATAACCTAAATGACATGGTTCATTCATTATATACAAGACTTGGATTTAAGGATAACGGGAGTTTTTTTCCCTTCCTTTGCATGTATGTTTAATGTATGCATAGAGATGATAGAGCATGCGATGAGGGTGATAAGGAGATGCATCAACAAAATAGTCCTAGAATATGTAATCATGTCTATCTTGCCTCCCTATTCAACATTTGGAGTTTGTTTAAACCTCAATCAGCCAGTTTATTTTTGCCATGAGATTTTGAGATTTACCCAAAAAAACCATCTTCACAATCATCATTTTTGAGTTCTACTTATAATTGGATGTTTAATTATTGCTTTCAAGCCCAATCATTTAAATTTTAATATAATCAATTTTGATTAATGTGACTTAGGTGTGAATGCCGTAACTAGTTTACCTTATTATTACTAGCGGGCCCTTGTGCCATTGGTTGGTTGAAGTGTGATTGTCTTCAAGGCCCTAAAAGACACAACTTTTTAGAAAACCTTTTCAAATCTCCAAGAGACATGACATTTTAAAGAACCCAATTGTGAAAAACCATTATTGCAATTTTTGTATGAAAAGGAAAATATAATTCCAATGATAAGATATTGGAACTTATATAAAGGACATTTTGCATAATGTTTTGTATGGTTTCCAACTGGATAATTCCATGTGGAAACTATTTAAAATAATTGCATCACATGAATTTTAATTTTTTGTGAATATATGCTTTTTTTCCAACTTTATAATCATAAAGTCTTTTTTTTTTAAGAAATTTAATCTTGCATGCTTTGCTGGCAGACATTTGTCAATGTTGTATTGCTTGCTATACATAGGTTTTTTTTTATAATATAAATTTAACATGGGTGGTTTATGTTTTTAGATTTTTTTGGCAATGGTCTTTATTGAGAATTCTTTTAATTTTTTTAACTAAAAGATGCTCTAATGTGTTTGAATTGAATGGCTTTTTAATGATATTGATTTTTATTTAATTCAGGAACAAGAAAACATGTTTTCAACTTTATTATTTTGTAAAATCTATATGTGTTTCATTAGGAAAGTGAATTGTGAAAACGTGTTTCTTTAAATTTTTGGCAAATTTGTAATTTGCCTAGCATTTTCCCCATTTTTTCTAACAATTCATATTTTTCCCTCACTTTTGCTTACTTTAAGATTTTTGCAAGCTGTGTTTTTTTTAATTTTCTTTGATTTATGTGATCTAGTAACAACTTCAAAAGGAAACCCATTTAGTAAGGGGTAGTTGTTAAAAGTTATGAAAAATTGAATAGTATTAAAATCTTTATTGCCACATATATGTTTGCCACTATTACAAACTCATTCTTTTGACCAACCCCTGTTGTTTATTTTGGTTTTCATGTCAAAATATTATTGCCAATCATATTGTTAATCATGTATGATCTCACATTTAGTATATGTCACAAATGGTTGTAAGTCATGGGACATATTATGGGGCATTGGAATTTACATACTAAGTATCATCATAGGCTTCCTAAGCTAGTAGGATTATAACATATAGTTTATTATAATGTAGATATGTATTATGTGGCCATATTTTATTAACACTTAACATTATTTTCAATTGTTATTCTTGCACAAATTTTTTTAATTATGTCACCAATTCGTTGACAATAAAAAAATTTAAAATAATTTCATTTATGGTGGTCCATTCCTTTTTTCAAAATGTATAAATTATTTTTCCCCCTTAAAAGGTGGTACAAATTTAGGCCCACAACAAGTTTAGGAAAAGGGTGGTTCTTTTTATATATAAAGCACAAAGAGATTTTGATACATAATTTAGATTGTGTGCATCAAAAAAATTCTTATAGAAATATAATTTAAGACATGTAAGGTCATATTTACCTACCTCTACAAGGGATTAATAAAAAATTGTATTTGATATGAACATATTTTGCATTAATGATTTCAAGCATTGCCTCATCACATTAGTGCCCTAGTTGTTAAAACCTACTATAGTTTTAAATATATATATAGACTATTGATATGTTAAAATCGTATTATCCCCTTCCTTCATTTTAACTAATGAACCCTTATGTTATTGGCCCAAATGGGATCATATTCAAAGTTTTAAAGGACATGATGATATTAAAAATTCAATTGTGAAGCAACCCATATTGACCAAAGTGTGAACTCAAATGTCATTGCCCCAAGTATTAAGGTTTGGGATGTGAACAGGCAAATATAAAAGCCAATAATGAAAGGGTAAATCTTGGATAGCCAATAAGAGACTCCCCATGAAATGAGAAGGCAAATGCATTTTCCTCGTGTGATATATGAAAAGGCATTGATTGGTTGAGATAGTTGAATGGGGGGATGGCTGATGGGAAATCCCAAATGCATTTTTTTATGTGTCATGAAAAGGCATTGAATGATCGAAATGGCTGAATGGGAGAATGGTCAATAAGATGGTTCAATGGGAGATTCTCGATGCATTTCCCCTTGTGATATGAAGAAGCATTGATTAGTTGAAAGATAAATAAATAAAAAATTTGAATGATGTAGGTAACTTTAAATTCAATCATTTTTGCTTTGGACATTGGTCAAAATTTTGCAAAACAACCATTGACCAAGGACTTTCCAACAATACCAAAACCATAATGAAGGACCCCATGGTTTGAGAGGGTTAACATGTGATCACAAAAAAACAAATTAAAACACCTATTTCAATATATAGATGTTAAAAAATACAAATAAAATTTTATTACAATTTTTTTGCATTCAAACATACTTGTTAGGTCATCACATGTTTCAGTAGAAGCCTTTTTACATGAACATTCAAGAGATGACATCAGTATCGAACCAACCATTTATAATTGAGTGAAATTATCACATGTTTCCCAATTGCACATACTACCTACCTCAATAGAAAGTAAAACTAGTCTCCCTCAAACAATTTTTGTTACATTTGGGACCATCAATTTCAACTATGATCCATCCATTGCGGTTAAATTATTTTCTTGTTTGAGGATTAAACTCATCCTATTCTTCTAAACATGAAGGGTGGTTGCAAAGTAAGGTGGACCAATTCTAACAGATGAATTTAATCCATAAAATATCCATTTGGTAGTGTTAAAATTGCAATATATTGTGATATCATTGTTTAAGTGGGGGATCACATGTGGTTAATAAAATAATAAATATTATGTGAATTAAAAGCCCAAATAAATAACTTTATAACATGCATGTTAATAGAAAATAATAAAATCCATCAAAAAATGAGTATTATATGGACTTATGGAACAAAGGTCCATTTTAAGAAATGTAAAAGTTCATACCTTTTTTTAGTGAAGATTTTTCTAACAAAAGTTTTGCATCTAAATTACTTTTTCTTTGGTATATCAGATATTGAATCCATGCAAAATAACCCAAGAAAAATTCATAGGCAAAAATGTATTTTTATAAAGCCACAAACAAAAGACCAATCCATATTTTTCAACTTCAAAAGTCCAATATTTTATATTTAGAAAATATATGTTATAATTTTTATGTGGATGTTCTCTTTATTCAAGTTGAGAATTTTAACTTAATGAAAAAATAGGCATAATGATTATTTTATGGCATGTTAATGCATGACACTTTGCAAAAACTTGTAATGTGACACAAAAAATGGTCCCCCTTCTCAAGTGCACCAACCATGAGAGTAAGCACCATTAACTTTAATGACGTGGCTATCATCAACTTTTACTCAAGTGAAGCATTATAATGCCAATGCCAATTGTAACATTTGCGTTAATATAAAGTAGATGGGTTTAGGTTCCACAAGTAGTCTTGTCCTACCAAAATAGGTTTCAATTTAAATTAAGTTTATCGCAAATGCAATGGAAAGGTCTCTTTTCAAATATGTGTCTTTTAGAGTTATGTTTTTTCCACACCGTAATCATAGATGATGGAAGTGACAAGCATATTTTCAATATTTTCTTCATCTATTTGCATCTTTTTTTCTTCAATTCAATTAAATTTAAATAAAAAATTTAATGGAATTTGAATTCAAATGGGAATTCTTATTCCATTCAATGCAATTTCATTCAATTTTTTTTTCAAATGGCATTTAATTTTCAAAAAATCAACTCATTTTTTTCATTGAATTTCATTGTCACCAATATTATGTAGTGCATTATAGAGCTTGAGTGTATTTGAAATCTTTGTTCAAAGATTATTCTTTGATGACATAATTTTGTTTCTTGTTTTAATTTTTCATTTACCATTTTATCTTGTTTGGATATATCAATTATATATTCATGTTTGTTCTTCTCTGAAAAAGGCTTTGGCCCTATGCATAAGTTTTCTTATTTAATTGATGTTAATTATTACTTGATTTCTTCTATCAATGTTGTGAGGATTGTGAAGGATAATATAATCATCAACACAAGGTAAGATAATAAAACATACCTATTACTGAAATTAAATATTGTGTAAAATCAAATTGATACTATCATTGATTGCATTCTTGTCATTAAATTTTATGCAATTATTCCAATTACAATTTTTTTGAAGAACTAATATATGGGTGATTTTTTGGAATCTATCATACGGTCCTCCTTAAACAATTCCAAAGACAATCCATATTATATGGTCATCCTTGGACATTTTCAAAGACAATTCTACAAACAACTACCTCATTTCCAAGCCTAACTACTTTATTTGTCCCCAATAACTACCTCGCTCCTTTTCCCTACCTAGAAACATGGATATGAAAAGAAAATTAACATGTGTCTTTTCATGTCCATGAAATTTATATTAATTCAAATTAAATTTGACATTGACATAAATAATGATGAATTATTGGAAACCGTATGAAAACATAATAAGGATATAAAGTAGTTGACCATGTGTAGTAGTGTGGAAGAGATTTTCAAAAAACGAATGTATGATCCAACTTGATCAAAAACAAATCTATGCATTTTCTTTTACATGTTGATTATACTTACAAATACATATTTCATTCAATTTCTTACAATCATCATGACATTTATTTATTAACTTAGCATTGATGTCGTGTTAGAATTGACAAACTCATTCTTTTAAAAAACATAATTTTTATTGATTTATGAGAACATTATTCTATAATTGCCTCTTGAGATACTTATAAACATCATCTTGAAAGGGATGAAACACTTGAACTCATGTTAGTTATTGTATTATCTTTGTATAAATTTGTGAAATATTAATATGCTTAATAGAATGTATGTACATTTTTAATATGATATTGCTTCCACCCTAGGGCTTTACCCTACTATATATTCCTCTTTGCACATTTGTTTTCCACATTGTGATATTTATGAAGTTTGTGCATTTCTATGTTTTGGAAATAAACAAATAATAAGTATAATTTCCTTTTATTCTATAAGTTTCCACTTGAACATTGACAAATTTTTGACACTTTGCATTTAATTTATAGATACATGTTTACATTCTTGACAAATTTTTGAAAAATGTCTAAAAGTTCATGTTTTTTTAGGTTTAAACTACACCCTTTACAAGGTCATTAAAATAACACCTAATAAATGATATAACATGATTATTATTATTTTCCACTAACTGGACAAGAATGTATATTATTTTTTATAGCTTAAAATAGTTGAACTCATTTTAGGATATCCATTTGTAGGGTCTAGAGACTTGAAGATCATGTGAAACATATGTATTTTCATTACCTATATAGTTTGTCGTTATTTAATGTATAAGGACAATGTCTAATTGAGTACAAACTTTTTGAATATTTATGAGAGAGCTTTCCATAAAAACTTTTACTATCTTCATTCATAAATTTTATCATATAGTTGAAACATGATTATCCACATTCAATGTTCATAGAAATATGTGAATCTAACATGGTGTTAGAGCACATTGTTCAAGGTCAAAAATTTAAATGAAATTGATTAATGAATAAGATATAAACATTTCTTCTTTGCATTAATTTAAATTGAAAAAGTCATTTGGATTTTGATTGAATAAAAAATAGCTCACAATAGTAAAGTGGATGTTGACTAGTCATGTCGCATCATCTATGAAAAATTTGTCACAAGATGTGCAATTATCAATGTTCAATAACTATTAGAATGGACCATAGTTTTAAGGTGGTTCTCACATTAGTTTTTAGTTGGAAAACCATCAAGCATCACCATGAATGATACCTAAATTGAAAATCATTCATCATGGTTTTCATTGAAGTGATATATGACTACCTTTTTGAAAATTGCCATTTAAAAAACATTCAAAATATTGAAGACTACCCAAGGTAATAAGAATTACTTAGGGACAATTTCAACAAAGGGGGTGGGTAGGTCTATTAATATGGGTTCCTTGTATTCTTCCCTATACAAATAATCTCACATGTAGTGGGGTCTATTGATATGGGTTCCTTGTACTCCTCCCTACATAAATAATCTCACATGTAGTCTAATGATTAGAATTTTAAGAATTATTTCAAATAATGTCACCAATTAAATTGAAATCTATTTAAGAATGTTCACCACCTTGGTTCCATTAATAATTTGAAAGAAAAAACATTGACCCACAACCCAACATGGGTTTTTTCTTTTTTTAAAAGGTAAGTTTGGCATGCACCCACAAAAAAACCAATGCAAAATATGTGTTGAAATTACTTTTTGGGTAGTTAATATTTAGGATGGAAAGCCACTACCTATTACTTTTTAAGACATCCTTGAATGTAGGCTAATTGTCCCCATGTAACTACCTATTATTTAATCTAAACCCTAACAAATGTATTTATTCATACAAAATACCCCAACCATTTGTGGTTGAGGTGTTGCCAAGAAATTTAGGAAAGAGCAATAGTTACAACAACCTATCAATGTCGGCATGGATTAGGCAAATGGACCCACTTTTTTTTTAATTCCCTTTTTGCAATTTGTGACCCCCTTTTTGTATTAGAGTAGAATAAAACTAAGTTTTAAAATTTCATTAAATGGATTAGAAATAATTATAAGATGTTTGTTCACAAGGAAAGCATGCATCGATGTGATAGAAAACCATTTCAATCATCACAACCAAGGAATAATATTAAAGGAATTTTTTTTTAATAAGATAAATTACAAGCAACCCAATCAAATTATATTTCCATTTTTTAAAACAATTACACAAATATCTTTAGAATTTGCACAAAGATGTGGTTTGTATAATTATGTTTGTCACAAACAACATATGATTCAAAATAATCAATTATAAAAGTATCAATGAATGCAAAACACAAAAATTTCTACAAGGTCTTATTATTTTATATTTTATAAAGGTCAAGGCCTCATGCTCAATGACAAACAAAATGACCCCAAAGTTCTATATTTGGGTCCAATTTTTTTAAGGTACCAAAATCTTGTCACAACGTCATCATTTTTTGTTTTTTAAACCATGTAAAAACACATTTATGGATGATTATGATGGAATCTAGAATTGTAATGGTTTAAAATATAATCCTTTTGAAAAAATTACAACTTTTGACTTATTATTTTTTATGGGGATCAAAATATAGGGTAAAAAAGGACTACAATAAGGACTAGGCCCTTTTTGTCTTGTGTGATACACCTTAAAGGATTTTCACCCATTTATAATATCTCCAAAAAAAAACCTCAACAACCACCACCCTTTTTGAGATGAAAGTTATCCGAAACAATTTAAATTGTCCATCTAAAGCCCTTTTTCTCATAACCTAACTACCACAATTATAACCTAAAAATTATCAACCTTAAACAAAAAGTAATTTGGTAATCCTAATTTTGTGAAATGTTTTATAAACACTAAATCTTTTCATTTGCCATGGCATTTGGAAGTTGGTTTTATTAGGTTAGGTCAATGGCCTTGTGATTATCCATAAAAAAATTGACAAAAAAATTTACATTAGCTTTGTCCAAAACCATTATAACCAATTTATAAACACCTTGTATGAACCCATATAAACACATGAACTCCAATAATTGGAAAGTTCAAGTTGGATGATGGTGAAGTTTGATAATCAATGCAAATTTTTGTCCATGCACCATTGAAAATTGACATTAAAAAAATGCCAAAATGATGACACCAATTAACCAAAGCACTATAATATATCAAATCTTGGTAACAAATGGGGTCAATGTGTACATCATGTTTTTTCTAAAACATTTGACAGGCATCACAACATCCTTCCACCAAATGGAATTCACTAATAATAAAAGGCCAATTACATGGTAAGTTTGTAATACTTTCACCTTCTTTCCATCTCCCTTTTTTTTGACAAGGATAGACATTCACCTTTCCTTTTATGGAAAAAAACCAACCTTCCACAACACCCATGGATTCTTTATTCTCTTTAACCATGAGTTCGTCCTTTTGTGCAATATGCCCAAAATTAGTACCGATCCATAGCAAAAAATCCCACAAGAGATATTATTGTTTTTCACATTGCATAAAATATTTCTTATCATTTTTCACAAAGTTTGAAAACTCCCAATTACATGGAATATTGGGAAAAGAAATTCGTGCCAAAATTAATTCTATAATTGAAGGCTTTTCAATAACTAGATCTTTTTCCCACCTTTTTTTGGAAACCTCAATCCAATTTTGAGAAAGATTCAACTTTTCCAATTGACATTCAATATTCCATTGTGCCCATGCAAATGGAATGCCAAAAATATTTATATTGGTTACATTGCAACACCTTTGATTGTTCATTATTCCATCATCCTTTGGGAAGATTGGGAATCCACCACTTGATCATATAAGTTCTTCAAGATTATCAACCATATGTGGAAATCATCTTGATTGAACAATGGAAGTGTTCAAAAAAGTTCTAGCTTTGGTAACCTTTGTCATTTATGATTATCCATCTTGTAATTTTGAAATTGAACAAGACTATTTTCTAATTCTTGATCATATTAGAAGCATTGACTTGAGATATCTCCTATTAAAAAAAGTAGTGATGTTAGATCAAGAACCTTGAAATCCCTCTTACAATCATTTTTAGAACCATACATTTCATTTCTTGGGTATATATATTTTCCCAACTACCTTACAAATCTAAAGGTGCATCAATAATAATGAATGCATCCTTCACTATTACACTACCAAATACATACCATGTAATTAAAATATCTACAAAAGAAAATTTCTTCCAAGTCTAAAGAAACCGTGCCCCTATTCATGGTTCAATTTGATGTTCTAAATCATGATGACCTTCCAATTTTTGCATTTGATCTTGAGTAATTGCTTCTAACAACTAATCACTATGAAAAAAAGGTTTTTTGCAACTAGCCTTGTGTCGCAACCCCACTTTGAGGGAAGTGTGAGGTCGCCATTCACACTCCCAAAAATGGGACTTAGGAGTCCTCCGAGACTCTCAAAAATTCAGAACGTGATTGTAGGAGCCAAAACACTTTTCATTCAGGTGTTCTTTATACCGTTAAAAAGGTCTTGAAGTGTAGATGTCCAAAATGGCCTTGCATGAGCCATTTGGACATCTTTAACACAAGTTATGGTCGAAAGAAGGGCCGGGAGTCAAACTGGCAATTTGACTCCTGACCACTAAAAGTCGGGAATCGACCCGATTCCGGTGTGTGCAGGTGGAGTACAACACGCCGTTGAAAGCTCTCAAGGAGAACTACAAGTATACTTTAGACCTCGTCCTAATTGGAGGTTGGAGCGAGAAGTTATGAATGCCCAAAGTCCCAGGAGTCCAAATCGGGACAATTTCGGGACTCCATTTTGGGAGTCCCAGGAAAAAGTGCCATTCGGATGCAAGTGTGACAGAGAGTCACAGAGAATACTATATGGGGGAAGGTGGTGGCTTCCCCCGAGTTTGGGCCGTGGTGAGTCAAGTGAGTCCAGGGTTGCTCGTGGCTTGTCCTAACACCAATAGTGCTCTAGAATGTGAACTAACCAACTTGTTGGTTGGTTTGATGCAGGTTCAAGTAACTAAATAGTTTGTCCCTCTTCATAGTCTAATCCCGGAGCTTTCAGCACGGCCTTTTTACCCCCTTTAGTGTTGGAAACTAGGAGCGTGCCCCGAGTCCCTCGCATTTCTGCAATTTGAGTGATTTAGCCCCAACTTGGGGTTAACTAAAGACTTGGGAACACGTCACCTTGCAACTCAATTTTTGAGTTGCAAAGAACATATGTAATTCATTGTAATTCAATTGTAATTCTATCAAAACAACTCATTTTCATCTATTATGCAATTCTAATATAATTGTATGCATGATGTCATGCTAACATCATTAATTGTCATCCATCTATTAAAGTTTAACATGTGGCACTATGTAGATTTTTGGACAAATTATTATTATTTTGAAATATTGAAATTCATCGTTCATTATGATTATGAATGATGGTTCGAAATTATGACACATGACAAAGTAAAAAATTGTCACATGGCATATATTAATTGTAATATATATAGCTAGGTAGGTCATATATAACCATAGGTAGATAGGTAGAAAAATAAGTACCATTTACTTACCTAGGTAGGTAAGTAGGTAGGTAAGTAGGTAGGAAAACACAAGATTAAATGAACTAAAGAATAACCATGAAATTTTATTTTTTAAAATTTATGTTTTACCTTTAACTTATGTTTTTTGGAGTTCATCCCAAAATGACACTTATATTTAATGTGAAAATATAAGAGAACAAATCTTCTTTATATAGTTTGCAACATGGGATTCAAAGACAAAACATATGGGTTAAATCTTTTAGTTGTTCATTGGTTACAAATTGAGTTGCAACTATAACATTTAAGCATTTAGGGCAAGCCACATCCAAGGGGAGGGCTCCATTATTTTTTGTGTCCAAAAAAAATATGAACCCCTCCTATTGGCACATCTAACACATTAAAAATCATTGAAAACAAAATGGAATTGAGAAATTTATAACCCCCCAAAGTAGAGGGGGTCAAAAATTCCAAAAAACAAACCACCCAATGCTACAAAGGCTAGTTCCCAAACACCCAAAAATTCCTTGTATGTCGTTTTGTTGCTATTAGAATTCAAAGATGATTTGTATAACTTTAGGTTCCATTTCTATAACATTTTAAATAATCTAAAATGAATAATAAATAATAAAGTTATGAGGAAAAAAACATGTTTTGTAAGTTGGAAATTTTATTTTTCTTATTATTATTATTATTATTTTGTTATTCCTTTTCCTTTGCACTTCAAAGATGATTTTTAGAGCTTGAAGTAATAATCCCATAACATTTTAAATCATTCAAAATGAAGCACATATGATGAAGATATAAATAATTGATGAATATGTATCCTTATCAAGTTATAAGTAATTGTATTATAATCATAACATAGTAGTGGTGCCCTAGTGGTTGTATTGATTATATAAATGAGAATCATAATAGAAAACTAATTGTAAATGTATCCTATAATGGGTGGTGGAAATGTGAACATGTGGCGTAATCATGATTGTATATTATACACTAATTGTAATTTAGTTATTGTTTTAGTGATAGATTTACAATAATTTTAAAATAATTGCCACATGTAACTATAATGCAATTCTGAAAAAATCAAACTTGGTTGACTACATATGTATGTACAACGTGTATAAATTATCGTATAAAATACCCATTTTCAACTCACTTGCTATTGTAATTTATAACTAATTGATTTTATGACTTGACAATTTATTAATTAATACACTATATTTCTAACAGGATAGTTGCACACTAGTTGTAATATCCAAAGGATAGTTGCACAATAGTTGTATATGAATTGTTTTTTGAGTTTTAGTTGCAAGATAGTGTGGTTTTGATGGATGCAATTTTTCATAGTGAATATTCCTTCTTTTGCATTTTTTTGTACTTTCCAAATTTTCATTGCAATCTAATTAGTCAAAACATGATCATCAACTTTATTCGTTGTTCCATCCTTTAGCAATGTGACCTCCTTTTGAAAAATGGTTAATTGGGCTTCCAGATATGTTTTTGTTGGAACATCTTTTTTCCTCCTTTTTTTATTATGTTATCTTTAGTTTTTGTTGCATGATGATTTAATTAATTCTTAATTATCCCCTTGTATTGGTTGGGAGACACATGAAACCTTCAATGTTCCTACTAAATACTTCACTTTTCCAAAAAAAAAAAACACAAGGAAGTCAAAGAAAAAACAAGGCTAAATTATCACCCTTTTTATGGACTCTCTTTGTTACACTTGCTAATTTTTCAGCGCCAAATATGTTGATACACCAACCCCTTAAAAAGTTAGGTTCATCTACTCTTGACGCTTTTCTTTTAGAGTTTAATGTTTCCAATGTGTTGTCATTAACATGTTCCCAATAAGTCCTATTAAGTTCCCAAGTCAACTACATTTTTGCCCCACTTTTATTGTGCAAAGTTGAATTGCCTTTACACATACAAGCAGGAATTGGGAAGCATTTAATTTCTATATGTATATAAATGTATTTATTAATAGAAGTGCAACTAGACTTCCATTTGAAGGAAGTTTCCTCAATTTTAAGATTCCAAGTGTTAGGTACAACCCACCACAATTATTAAACATGATGCACAATTGGAAGCATGTACAAATTGTAATATTAACTAAAGCCCTTTTGGATTCATGGAAAACATACATAAACCAAATGGGGTGGTGTTGTAAATATAAGAAAATTTCTTTTCTTTTTATTTTTGTAAATGTTCAACCTCTTTTAATTCAATGTGTTGGAAGTCCAACTTCAAAAATCTCGATTCAATTATGATATTTGGATTGCTACAAGAAAAAGGTATTAAAAGAACTATATTTAAAATTGAGATTCAAGTTTTCACTCTTTAGAGTTTAGGACTTCTGGCAACCACTCGAACTTTGGCATTTTCTCTCTCTTAAAATTGTTGCAACTTCAATAAATGGGCAATAAATGTTCTTTTTGATGTGCGTTCCCAAAATTTATGTATGTAATTTTCCCTCTTTAATTTCTTTCAAAGTTTCAACACCTTTATGATTGTTGATTAAACTTTATAATATCCGCACCCAACACCAACATAAAATTTGTGTGTGGCTATCTTTTATCTTCTCCAATCCAAAACTTCCTCCCATTCTTGGTGCCATGGGCTTGTTTTTTCAATTCTCCATGTAATATTGGGTTTCAAAAAAATTTAATTGGCTCAATGTCTTTATGATTTTGGTATAAATCCTTACACAAATCTTGTGATATTTATCTCCAAAAGTAAATAGGAAAAAAAAAGTTGTGTTAGAGATTTACAACAAGAAGAAAATGAACTAGGTTGTCCCTTTCGTAAGCTTTACCATCTATGACTAATTTCATATGAACCCACTACTTACTAATTTTTTAAGCAAACAAAATCTTCCCCTTTTTTAATCCCTAATCCACCATTAAAATGATTAGGGGTTATGGTTTGCTTGAGTGGACAATGTTTTTATAAAATATTACAATTTTCAATATTTTCAAATGCCAATTTTTTTTACACATTTCCACCACCTTTCCCACTTAAACATATGAATTGCACAATTTCTATGTGTAAAGATCTTCAAACATTAAAACCATATGAAATGTGGCATTATTGTACCCACTTTGGGTTCAAATATATGGAAATTATTCGTATTTTTATAAAAAGAAGTCATATTTTATGGGTATTTTGAAAATATGGGACCCCTTTATAAACCATATGACTAATTTTAAGAGGATTAATTTTAAATTTAAAAATATATAGGGCATTAAAGTCACTAGTAGAAATCAGCCAAAATGTAACCAGTCAATTTACGACTACATGCGACTTATAGTCGTTTGCGACTAGATTTGAGAATATTTGCAACTACAAGATTAACTTTCAACTATTTTGGTCATTTTCATAACTATGATGCAACTATTAGAAATTTCATCCTATTGGTTACATCAATTTTACATTTATTTTCATCCATTAATAGGTTGATATGTCCCATTAGTCACAATAGTCACCAAATTAGTTGCATCCTA
>Ga0116227_10007161_pt1 | contig 21977 bp, 18 predicted proteins | sample S1TSphgellanicum_FD_89693 | JGI IMG/M metagenome (GOLD analysis project Ga0116227, IMG submission 89693) | Host-associated microbial communities from peat moss isolated from Minnesota, USA - S1T2_Fb - Sphagnum magellanicum MG | ecosystem: Host-associated > Plants > Peat moss > Unclassified...
CCAAAAAAAAAAAGTACAATGGTCAGCAGCAAAAAGAAATGGACTGTCATGAACCCCATCCGGCGCCAAATGAAAAAACGCAACCCATCCAGTGGACAGAACGGCCAATTGGTGCATTGGTGGTTGTTAATTCACTCTGGCCGTGGAAGCGGTTGACCCTCACTATTAGGAGATTCCAGTTGCCCTGTAACAGAAAAGGATGGATGGGAAGTTTTTAGGGTTACTATGTGAATAGATTGATCTCTGTCAGAGTTATGGTGCCGAAAACTGTCTTCTATTTTGTTGTATTGTTATTCACAGAAAGGTTTCTTCAAGGAAGCCTTGATGGGATGATAAGCTTGTTTTTAAATTTTTGCAAAAGTTTAGGGATTAGTACAATGTTTGTTGTTTTACTCTTGAGTGGAGGAGAATGGTGTGAGCTATGGAGCATGGGAGGCAACATAACTACAAAAGGGACATGGGATTTGAAGCTAAATATAATGGCTAGTTTTGTGTGGATTTTGTTGGTAGAATTTGCATTTAGAATTGTTGAGACACTTTTGACTTGTGATGAAGGGATGAATGCCCCATATAAGTAGGTTTTGTTTGTCTTTCTAGGAGGTTGCTCTTGTTTTGTCTGCTACACAATTAACCTCTTAGAAAGAAGCTGGGTATCTTTAAGGACATAGGTCAATGATTAAGGGAATGATGAAAGATATAGGGATTTCGTGGGCAACCCATTGGCAAAGGAGCATGTGTGAGTGAGCATTGTGATGGGGGTGTTAAGTGTTTTGGATGAAGGAAGAGAATACCCAACAATCTGGGACCTCTAAATGTGTGCTTGAATGACTAAATTAAGTTCTATAGAATTATTTCTAGTTGGGTACTAAGGCAACATTTGTCAAACTTCGTGTTTATGTTTTGCATAGTGAATGGGGACAACAGCATTCTAAGATCGAACTTCATGTATTTTTCTCGAAATGTACTTTGTTGTCTATAAAGGATTCAATGGTAGTTTTCAATGTGGGTTTTGTTTGAGTAACATTGGGATATTCTGCTACAAATGTTGACGTTCGGTGGTTGGTGTTGAAAGAAGCTCCTAATATGCCAATTTAGTCAATTGATGCTCAAAAGAGTGAAATCAGAATGGTTGGACCCTTGTAGACATATATTTAGTAGATCTGATAACCATGGAACATCCATCCTTCATGATTCTATACCATTGGAAATTTGATGGATAAATTCTTGAAGTTGTGTACTTTGCGTATACAGCTAATGATGGGTTGTTGGTGTATTTGATGTGTTATTTGGGAACTTAGTAAGCTTTTTTTTGGGTATCAAAACAAGTCTTTCTTGGTATTCATAAAAATTAGTAGGATTGTGAACAATGTTGAATACTTGTGGTGTTGGGGAGAAGGTATAATATTTGCAGCACCATGAACCAGGAAAGAAAAGATCGATTGCAAAATGTTCAACCCAAGGACAAAATTTTAGCCATCAGTGAATTTGACTCTCCATTTCTTAGGTATGAACCTTCTACCTAAGGAAAGAATAGTTATTCTAAGGTTGCAAAGGTTTAATGTGGTGAGCATCATTGGATTCAATCTAGACCTAGCAAGAGTAGGTGATTTGGCATTACTTATTATTCATACTAACATGTAAACGAGGGTTCAAGTTTGGTTAAAGATAGGACATGGAACAAAAAACTGGACTATAGTTGATAGGCATCATCACAGATATTACTTGTCTTTTGTCTTTGTCCAATCCGCTGACTATTGAAATTTTTTAAGAAGCTAACTCAGTACCCAGGGTAGGAGATATGTGGATACCAATAGTTGCAAATTCACCTTTTCATAGTGTGAGGTTCTTCATTCCAAGAATTGATATGTTATTTGTGGTTGGTGACAAAATAGTTGAAATTGAGCATTCAAGAGTGGAGTCAAAGGCCCTAGTTTGGCAACTAGGAAGAAATACTAATGGGGAATGGTTGTGAAACTTTGAACATCATGAAAGAATACAATATGAGTCTCATCAGTTATCTGCTTGGTCATATGTAATCATCAATGATGACCCCAATCAGGAATTGGAGTTATACTTAAAAAGCCTGATTTTGGAATTCATGATGGATGGAAATGGCCAATACATTTGAAAGTAGTTTCGTGATAGATAATTGCCTTGATCCCTCTTTATTCAATTTTGAAATACCTAATCTTGAAAATGGAAAACCTACTCTTAGATTAGGAAATATTTGGATTCCTAGATGACCAGAGACAAAGCAACACTACATTGGATTCTCTCGGTCAAGGATGGAGAATATATTTAAGATAAAGGACAAGGTTGTTAAGGTTGAACATTTTAGAACCGTTTCAAAAATGTTAAGTTGGAATCTGAATGAAAAAAATGTATGGGTTAGGGATAATTTAGAAAGCATTGAATTTGTTTTAGACTTTGATCAAAAGAAAAACAATTTCTGGTCTTTCTATACAGTGATCGTAAATGTAGTGGATCTAATAGGTACCACAAGATGACAAGCCCAAAGGGCATGGATGAACTTTTCTGGGGAAAGGAATTTGAGGATGTTCACAATTGGGTGGAAAGATTGGAAACGACAATAAAAGTAAAGGGAATTGATGAGCAGAAACTGTTCAATACATAATGTCAGTTGGTAAAAAAAACTAGTAGCATTAGGATAGATCCAGAGGAAATCAAAAGTATACTTGTTTGGGATCAGTTTTATCGGATAGCACTAGACACAACTAGACCATTACCAGTAATACACAATGGCAACAAGTATATTTTAGTTGCTATAGATCATTATTTTAAATGGGTAGAAGCTCAGGTTGTTACAGAACATGACACTAAGACTGCCACCAAGTTCTTGGAAGATGATATCATCTTTAAGTTTGGAGTACTAAGATATATCTTGACTGATAATGGAGGTGAATGGGTAGTTGAGTTTGATTAGCTCTATAAGAATTATAACATTACACACCAATATACGGTACCTCAATGGCCTAGATGCAACAACATGGTGGAATGATTAGTGAAGATTTTAAAACATGGATTAATAGTACTATCTACCACAACTAAACATCCACAAGATTGGGATGAACATCTTCCACGTATCCTATTTGGTTACAAATTTGGTGTGCAGGCTAGTAGCCACTTCTCACTGCACATGATTCTTATTGGCCAAATTCCAAGACTATGAGCTAATAATTTTTTGAGCTTGTTGGTTGAAATGTATGATGATGATGATGATCCAACAATGCTTCCTAAACAGATGATTGAAAAAATGCAGTTGATTGCAAGCATACATGGTCAAGTGGTTGAAAATGTGAATTAGGCTCAAGCAAAGAGAAAAGAACATATGCATTAAAAAAAGACAAACAAATGTTTTTTGGTTTTGCTGAAGGTGAAACCTATGTCAAAATGAAAAAGCCTGGAAAGAAAAAGACATTAGCTTCTAGCTAGGAAGGGCCATTTTTATTTATGAAATATTTGGACAACAAGGGGTTTTAGGAGCAAGATGAAAGTGGCAGGATTTGTGTTATTAAGGGTAAGGATGAAAAATTATGGGACAAGCCTAAGAAGGATCTACAATTTTTTCATGTTGCACTTTGAAGTGATGATAACTGAGGGTCTCGATCAAAAAAGTTTAGGAGTAGTTATAGGTGTAACAAAAAAGGTTGGATGGGAAGTTCTTAAGGTTATTATGTGAATAGACTAATCTCTATTAGAGTCATGATGCTAAAAATTGTCTTCTATTTTGTCGTTTTGTTATTCACAGAAAGGTTTTTCGAAGGAAGCCTAGATGCGATGATAAGCTTGTTTTTAAATTTGTGCAAAATTTTAGGGTTTAGTATAATGTTTGTTGTTTTACTCTTGAGTGGAGGAGAATGGTGTGAGTTGTGGAGTGTGGGAAGCAACTCAACTACAAAGGGGATGTGGGATTTGAAGCTAAATATAATGGCTAGTTTTGTGTGGATTTTGGTGGTAAAGTTTGCATTCAGAATTGTTGAAACATTTTTGACTTGTGATGAAAGGATGAATGTTCAAAATAAGTAGGTTTTGTTTGTCTTTCTAGGAGGTTGCTCTTGTTCTGTCTACTACGCAATTGATCTCTTAGAAAAAAATTGGGTATCTTTACAAACATAGGTCAATGATCAAGGGAATGATGAAAGATATAAGGCTTTTGTGGGCGGCCCATTGGCAAAAAAACATGTGTGAGTGAGCATTGTGATGGGGATGTTAAGTGTTTTGGATGATGGAAGAGAATACCCAACAATCTGGGACCTCTGAATGTGTGCTTGAATTATTAAATTAGGTTCTATAAAATTATTTCTAGTTGGGTATTGAGGCAACATTTGTCAAACTTCGTGTTTATGTTTTGCATAGTGAATGGGGACAACAACATTCTGAAATTGGGCTTCATGTATTTTCTTGAAGTGTATTTTGTTGTCTGTAAGGGATTTAGTAACAGTTTTCAGTGTGGGATTTGTTTGAGTAACATTGGGGTATTTTGCTACAAATGTTGTTGTTATGGGTGGTTGGTGTTAAGAGGGAAGCTCTTGATGTGCCAATTTGGTCAATTGATGCTCAAGAGAGTGAAATCGAAGTAGTCCGACCCTTGTAAACCTATATCTAGTAGATTTGATAACCATGAAACATCCATCCTTCATGATTATGTACCACTGGAAAATTGATGAATACATTGTTGAGGCTGTGAACTTTGTGTATACAGCTGATGCTGGGTTGTTCGTGTATAGTTAAAGTGTTCTTTGGGAACTTAGTCAGCCCCTCCTTTTTGGTTACAGCCCCACTTCCTTTGGTTACAGCCCCACTTCCTTCTGAGGAGTTTACAATATAATTTGTGATGTGGCTTTATGTTTTGGATGATAAAGCCTTCTACAGGCAAGCTTTCTAGTGGAATTGGTTCAATTCCCAATGGAGATCTAGGTTATAAGTAATAATGTGTGGCTTCCCTCAAAGACAAAATAGTCTACAAGATAGTCCGGAGAAAATAGAGTAAAGTAACCCTGTCTTCACCCTGTCTTTGGGCCTCCTCTCACCCCTATCCCTTCTTCCGGTGGTATCTGCAAAGTAAAGACATTTTATTAAATCTCAGTATGGAATGCTGAAACTCAGCATCTAAGGCACAAGGTCCGAGACTAATTATAGTAGTTGTACAGTTAGGAGCAGTGAAAATAGATTCAGCATGAGTGTAGGCGCTCAGGAGAAAGGAAAATTGATGGTTTTCTGAGTTTCATCCCCCCTTGAATGCTAATGTACTCTTTTGTAGGTTTTGTTTGAATCTCACCCTGTGTGTGACCAAACTCAGGGTTCTTATGATCAAACTCAGGGTTCTCATGCTGTGTTTTTCTTACTTTACGGATATCTCTATTCGTCCCAGCTATCTTCCAAATCAACAGACTAACAGTTTCATTGAGAAAGTACTTGCACAGGCTACTGTGCGAACTCTGCTTGGAACAAATACGCAACTCCTTTACTTAGAAAAGAGAGAGATTAATGACCCGAGAACTCAGTCACAAAGAACATGTTTTTCAAGGCATGGCATTGTCCATGGTAAAATCCTTTGCTAAAGTGAAATGCATCCAAGATATCCAATTTATGCACCACATTAGCCACAAATAGGGGTACTCAACAGTTGAGAATGAACACAGTAGTCATGTGTGAATTATCAAATCCTGAATGCTTGTGTTTAGAGAAGTTATGCAAAACTTTCCTACAATATCATGCTTGTGCATGTGTACATGGAAGTAGGATTGCAGCACTCATTAATGTGAAGAGACTTTTGATTACAGTTGGAAGGTACTGTAGTTGAGTGATTTCATTTGTATTGAATTGAGCCTTTTTTTTAAAGGAGAAGGGCCTCTTGTTAGGGGTTATGGCCTGGAACGGAGAGAGGTCCAGGGTGTAACGCACTGACAGCAAGGCTTTTTCCCGCATCACAACCAAGTGGCCAGCCAAGATTAATTGAAATCTATTGTCAGTGTTCACCACCAGCATAATACCCCCTAAGTGGGATAATACGGAAAACTGCCCCATTTCAAACATAGAGACAGAAGTTAGGCCTGGGGTGTGCCCTCAAAATAACAGAGTGGAAATACTCAGAGGTTGTTACATAATGTGTAATGAATTCTTTGTGTAATACAAGCCATGATGTGGACTGTGTTTGACCTACTCACTACCACACTGTGATTGAGGAAATGTGAATTGTGCTCAAGTCGTTTGGTCTAATCCTGTTTAATTGTGTATTAGAACCATTAAATCTACTTGAAAGAAATATACTTGAACATTGCTAAGTGATTGGAAGCCTATCCTGGAATGAATGTCTTTGATGAAACCCTGCCAACCATAAATAAATCAAAGCACCCAATAAAAGGGGAATACAAAGAAAAAATTGGAAGGATCCACTGCCAAGAAGACAAAAGAACCACCCAAGAAGAGGAACCACAAAGGGAACTTCAAGTTCCCCAACCCCCTCCTCTCAGGAGAAGCATATTGAATAAGGAAAGGGGAATGTCTTTTGTTTCAACAGTGCAGACCTATGAGTTGCTCCACTGTTTTCAAATGTGAATAATCTGAAGTTAATGGCCATAAGTCTACTTTGTCTTCCCAGGCTCACTACTCACTCGCAATATTCCAATCATGGAAAAAACAAATGGATTCCTAATCATCTTTCATCCTCAATTTTGAAAGTAGAAAGTCCTTCTAAATGGATAGATTACCTGTTACTGAAGGTGCATTTACACTTAGTGTTAAGGACTCTAGTGTTGAGTACCTTAGCACCATAGTCATTTTACGACTCACACCTACTTACCATGAACCTTTTATGTTAAGTTAACATTCACATAACATTAATCACCCATTTAATTTTGGGTGCCACCTAGGATGTCACCTAGTTTTTCACTTAACACTGACTTAACATCAAGTGTGAATTCACCTTGAATACTGAAAATGTAGACAGAAGTGGTCCTAAACCACTTTGGCAATCCATACATATCCTTCCTAGTCAGTAGCTTCTGTTGCATGAGTCCAGACATGGGCCCAAACAACTTGGAATGCTGTGCCAATACAGAAGTACAAGTCTTAGTGTTGAGATTTGCAGATTCAAGTCTCTGGGTTCTTGGTGTATAAACTAGAAGGAGAAAGTGATTCTTACAGGTAAACTGTGTGAAAAACTTCTCTTCATTGTTGAGAGCTCCCCAGCTGCTCTTGTTCACAGCTATGTCTTACAACAGTCTCCATACAGCAAATGTACACATCAAATTTAGACCCCATAAATCCCACAAATGTTCATGAGAATATTTGCAGTACATTTCTGAAAGCAAATTTGCTCATTTTTCAGTGCATATACTTGGTGTGTGAGTTTGTGGTCTGTCTATGCCTGCATCCAGCAGACCAGAAAGCTTTCTTCAAGGATGAAAGGATACAACACAACCTGTTGCAGGGATAACATTAGTCTAGCCATTTCTGTACAAATCTAAGGCAATATCTCTAAAGGCATGATGCAATCCACTAGTCGCATGAACAGAAGAGAGATTCTTCCAATGAAAATGACATGTAAGAGTGAACATTACTGCAACCTCTAGTATGAAGTTTGGTACCAATTGACAAAGAAATCATTCTCTTCCAATTTCAGCTCAGCCACTTCATATATTAAGTTAAAAGACATGTTTTCTTGTAACCATGATCAATCATTAACCATCCCTTGCACTTTGTAAACTGAACATGTGAATCTGAGTTGTTAGAGCATACCTGAATAGACTCCTTGTGAATCATTGCAAAATCTGTAAAGTGGCAACCATATGTAGAAACTCATCCCAGTCAATCGGCTCAGAGAAATCTTTGGACCCCTTTAGCATCTGGACAAGCTGCAACACCACAGGTCACCATGTGCATACATGATTATACATCCAAGCCTCTTGGTAAAACATTGTTGCAGCCTGTTAGTGCCTCCAAAACACTTCATTTCCGATGGCTTTTGGTTTCCCTCCACTGCAACAATTAGTCATCAGTCAGAAGCTTATTACAATAAACTTAGTAACCATCTTGTGTTTCTTTTACTTATAGGTAACCTATCAGCTACTGCACTTGAACATTTCAAATTTGAAATTGTGTTCTTTCCAAACCTAAAGTGATTTATGAAAAGCCCTTTCACCATTCAATGTGACAATGTGCACTAGATGAAAAATCATGAATGCAGAAGACAAAAACACCAAGAAACCAAGATTATTGAAAAAAAGGAAAGAAAAGGAGAGAAGATGTCACACCAATTCTCATATAACCACTGCAGGACTTCCATGCATTACACTCAGATCTCTGAGGTGTGGCACTAAGACTGATAGAACCCAACGCTAAGTTCAGTGAGGATAGCAAAAGGGAAGGCCAATTTTCAGAATCCTGAAGAGTTTCTCATTTGCCAGGGGAAGATTGTGAGAAATAGAAAAGTGGAAGACCAAAAAAAGCCTTGGAGGATCACAAACACCTTCAGATGGAAAGATTGGAGTGCCTACCAGAAGAAGCAAGAAATTCTCTTGCAAAAGTGGATTGAAATAAAAGACCAGCAGTTTTTAATTTCATCCATTTCTCAGGTGGGCTAAGTATGATTTTTGTAAACCACCTACCCTCTCAGCAGGTTTTACAAAAATCATAAAGCCCACTTCCCATCTTGTGGCTGCCATACTGCAGTGCAGCTGTGGTCTTTACAAAAGGCAAAGCCCAATAGCCTCGGGCTTTACCTACCACATAATTTCTCATAAATAAATAAATAAATAAAGGAAAAACACCCAGCAAGGGAACAAGAGAAGAAAAAGGAAAGGATCGAAGTTCAAACAAAAGACCACACCCCAAAGTGCAGAACGCACAATGGGGAATGTTTGAGAACTGACCCTTATGCATAACCAATGACTGTGACCTAAAAAACATCAAGCAACATTGATAATTGAGGGTTTCACATTGACAGTGATGTTGATAACCAATGGGTCTAATTTTTGGATAACCTACCCAGCCTGTTACAACCAAAAAGAAATATCATGCCAACAATGGAATCAACCTCTGTCCAAGTTAACCAAGCCAAAGGTGAATTAGTTCTTAAGTGAAGTATATGGCAGTGACTGGCAACCTGTGCCAAGGACAAGACTCCAGGTCTAATTTGGGTTCCAAGCAAGAAAAGCTCGACAAGTCAAGATAACACATAATTGAGTGAATATAAGTAATATGATTGAAGTGAAGTATGTGTGGCAGACTCATGTACTTGTTCCTCAAGTTCAACAAATTTGTCATTAGAGTTGATAAAGGAGAGGCAAACATAAATCCTTCAAAGCTTTTAAAGTTCAATTTTCATAAACTTCATGTGTGGTCAATGTTCCCACTGTAAATGATTCTCACAACTCTTTGTGGTTGGTTTTCATTTCACAATGCCCAACAATGGCACCTTCCAAGTTGAACTTGGAGGCCGATCACTGCCAATTATATCTTCACCTTTTTTGGGGCTATCTATGGCCTCCTTTGTAAAGTGACTCTTTTTCAGTGCCATAACAAGGACAACATGTTTGCCCAATCACGCAAAAAAATTCACCATTGTGCAAGTTTAGATTACTAAATTACCCTGCAATTCCAATATAGTTGGGTTTGACACATCTTTATAGAACAATTAATGTTTTTACAACAATGCTAGGTATCAAGCTGTGCCGTAGCATTGGTTTCAAATAACTGTCCAGTTCAATAAGAATTAATTTGGAGTGAGGCTCCTTCCACCCTCACCTACCCCCACCATTCCCTACCATTCTCACTCCCAATATTTTAAAAAATCCATGAAGACATACCAGCCATTTTAACATCACCACGTAATATATATATCTTAACTTGCTGCTTTCTTAATGTGTTGGTTTTGTTTTTGCACTACTTTACATTACAATATGACACAAAAAAATCCGAAAGTCAATATAATTCAAAGAAATTTGTTATTCATCAATATCGTGATTAGGGTACGGGGGATTTTGCAGCGTTTCTCGTCTTAAGTCATAACTGTCCTAGTTGCATACATGAGCTTCTCAAAAGAGCAGTGAACTGGAATGACCGAGAATGTCTATGTTAAACTTTGAAGTGTGAATACTGCATTTATGCTATTTTTGGTGTCTCAGGAATCGTGCTCACTTAAACAAACAACATGACCCCATGCTGATGGTGCAAAGATCATGAACAGACAATCTCTTGAGATTTGAAATTTTCTCAATACCCATCTCCTCCTGTTGTTCTTCGCCTTTTAAACCCTTGAATGATGGATTCTCAAGTCATTTTCCTTCTCAAAAGTGTTCACATACCTTACGTTCGTCGTAGAGGTCTTGCAACAGCAAGTTAACTCTTTTCTGGCTCTATGTTGATCAGCATGCTACCATCAATACTTCTGCTGTCATATGCTATGTGAGTCTAATAGGCCTCTGAACAACCCTTTTGACATGTCAAATGAATATGGTTCTTTCAAAATCTCTAGGTCTATGGAAGTATTGCTTCCGATGTTTTACATCAAATGTCTGTTATTACGACAGGCTCTGACTATTCTAGTGTGTCCTTAAACGGTGCACTCTTGCTGGGTCTTATGATAATTCAGTATGTGAGGGTTGTGCTGGCATATTTGCGGTTTGGACTTTGGTGGGTAGGCCTTGGGGTAGCATCATCCATTGGACTAGGTATGAATGCTCTCTCTTGCCCCTGGCTTTGAGGTCAAATATCTTTTCAGAAATTCTATCTTGACTTGGCAGGAGTGATTAGAATTTTCTGTCAGCTCCAGTGTATTCCACTATATGTTTAGACCTTTTCCATTGACATTGATAAGGCCCAACATGCCCATTTTTCGGCAATCACTCCACCTTTCCATGCAGTCCTCTCATGGCTATGCTGCAAAATGCAAATGCCTATGGTGGTGACCTTCTCTTCCTTTGAACTCCCTGTGGTCTGTTTATCTGGGTGCAGAGTATGTGTCATCAAGGCTAGGGCTATCATTGTCTTCTGATTACACTGCTGATTTGTTTAGGTGGAATGGTGTTTTCACATATTTATGTTGTATGCCTACATAATAGAGTAATGGGGGAAACTTTAAAAGGCTTCAAGCCAATATACGGGACAACAAAAGGCCAGAGTGAAGAAGCAGCTTTCCAGGAGCTATATCCCTTTTTATTTTGCCTGCAGCAAATGATGATAGTCATCTACAAATTTTCATAACAGATTTCCATTCCAGCACATGGATGGTTGAGAAGAGCATGGGGGAGCTTGGAGAACTGGTAAAAAATTTTGTTATTCTTTCTCAAATCTGACAGGGACAGCTCAAAAGTCCGTTACTTCCCTGCTTCCTTCCTCCTTTAGGTGCTCCAGCGAGCACATTGTTGTGGCTATGAATAAGGGTTAGGTTGCTTTGCTGGCACAAAATTTTGTTTGCAATTGACAAAGACATGCAAAAAATTCATGGTCTGTCCATGCCTTTGAAATTATAGACTATTTTAAAAATACAAACTAGACCCTGAACAGTCTCGACAGTGAAGGGATTGACATAATGTTTTTGCATTCTGATCCATTGAACTTGGTGTGTTGAGCGGAAAGTTGGCAAGACTTTATAGGGTACACGAGCTGCATTTGCATCAGGGAATGTGGAGATGAAGCTGGGAGGCCTGATGGGCAGCTGTGGTGAGTTCTCTTCTTCACATTTTTGTGCAACATTTTTGTGGTATGGTGGTCTTCAACACTTTCAACAACCTTTTTAGTATCAAAGAGTATATAATTGTTTATCTGTGTAATTGAATGCATGCAAAAGAATTACTCTCTATGCTATGGTTTGGTGGGTTTAATGTTTATGATTGAGGGTTGTTCTGCAGTATTTTGTATCTGTCACCTAGCATCTCAGGAGCTTGGTAGTTTATGGATGTGACAGGTCATACATCTGCAAAGGTCATTGCACAACAAAAAAAAAGGCAATGCCTCAAATTTCCCTCAAGTTGAACAAGCTTGAAGGGAATGCAGCCCATGACATCATGGGTGCAATCTCCAATAATCTCTTCAAGGACTTTCAAGCTTGCTCCAGTGCTCTCTCAGCAGGTCTTTTTTGTTCCCTCCTGGCTTTTTTGTCAGAATATGGCAACAATTTTACCCAATCACAAACACTTTCACAAGCACATTCTAAAACCTAGTTTTGTGTGATAACTGGAACAGAGAATACACGTGTTGCCTACTTATCTGCAGCCCTGGCAAATGAAAAGGTTTACCTCCCGGCCACCTTACCTGCATCAGTTTGTAGACCAGCTCTGTTTTCCTGTTCCATTCAACACAGTCATCTGGTGGGGCAGAAGGTGCATGTTTTCGTTACTCACTCATTCAGAATCAATGAGAACTCATCTAAACCTATAAACCTAAACCTGCCAAAGTTTGATACAGAATATCAATTTGCAAAATGGATTTGTGTCTGTAACTGTGTTATTGTGGGGATTATATGTCATATGGGCACAGGCAGATAGGATGCAAGAGCAACTTGACACTGCAACTTTTTCAGGAAAAAGGAAGCAGCATGCAGTGCTCCCTCTGCCAGACCTCCCTCCCACTCAAATACCTTCTGGAGAGAAATTGCCTCTAAGGAACACACATTACCACATACTCAACCTGGTAAGGATTGTTACACCCGTTGCTGTATGTCAGCAACAAAATCATTTGCCTTGGACAAGTGACATTTGACTGAGTAGGAAACAGTAATCACCCTCAGCTCTGAACCAATAAGTCTGGTGCTGAAGTCTTCTTATGAGTAAAGTTTATTTCAGTTGACAGTTGATTGTTGCCAATTTTGTGTTCATGTCTTCCATTCTCTCTTTAAGTTTTGGCCCACTCTCTGCTGTAGGGATTCCAGAAGCTGGCAAAGCTGAGAAAGTGGTCAGCAAGCCAAAAAAATTGGGTCCTGGAGTTCATGCTGCTCCTTCAGCAAGAAGAGGGAGGCGAATGGGAACTGTCATTTCCAGAGGAGAAGATGATGATGACAAGAAATGATTGTCAGGTGCCAGAAACATATCATATCAAAGACATTGACATTTATGACAATTTGCAGTTTTGTGTGGTAATCATCAGTTCTATTGCTTGACTTGCATTGACATACCTAGGCAGTCATATGCCAATTCTTCACCAAAACCACCACAGACTAGAGCAACATCTTGCAGACACATGATATGCTGGTACACTGTAGAACACACCTTGTGCCAAAATGTCCATGAATATGTCAAGCAATGTTTTGGGGTTGGAGCAGGGCATCTTGGGAGGGTAGATGAAAAGAGTGAGCCTTGTGTAACCATATAAAAACATGAGTGTTAGGTTTCAAGGTAGTGTTTTTTTCCCAATAGTGGAAACACAATTCTTATAGGGATGGTGATCATACATTGGAGGGCAATATCAATTGATAATTTGGTAATTTGAAGTCAAGTGAATGACAATGGTTCAGCATTTGGAAATGCTTTGTAAAGTTTAATATGATTCACTATGCTTAATGCAACTAGAGAGGCATCATGAGTCTTAACATCAGGAAAGTAGGACAATCCTGTGAGTGATTCTACATTTCAAACTTTTACTCTGCTTTAGAGATATGGATTGTTGTGGTCCCATGAGCTTATGTGTATACATCAGAAGAAATTGCCTCACTTGGATTCAGCTGCCAATACCTCTCATTTGTTGCACTAACCAAACTTGGGTTGAACCCTTTTCACCAAAATTGGAGAGTAAATAGTGCATAATATTTTTAGAAATGAAACAGGGATATTAGATGAAGTTTGTGATACATGATTGTGTTTGTGAGGGAGTGAAAACCATCTGTGCAAAAATCAATCAATGAGAGTTGGATGCAATGTTCTTTTAGATTAAATTTGCCTATGTGAAATGGAAAAATGTTTGATTAATAATATGGGCTCGGGGTGGTTTTTCTCAGTCGATGTCAAATGATAATTTTCAGACCATTATTGAAGGGTTGTGCCCCAGGAATGTGTCAGCCCACACATTCTTTGGTCATTATCCTTGATGTGCGCAAAAATTACAAAATCACCTCCATTAAATCCTAGTCATTGAACTCATTGAAGGATTCACACCATTACCAAGAATGCACCCAATTTGCCTACAACATTTTGTTTTGATTTCATTAAATTTCAATGTCAATTTATTTTTTAATTCAATACATCCTACATCAGAAATCTAAACATTGTGGAGCAACCTTGAGGCACCCCTACTCGTCAAGGCTTTTCAACATTACCAAGTGTGCACCACACAGGTCACCATAGATTGGGAGATCTCACCATGACAAACAAAACACAACCACCTACCTTCCTTCATAGATAGAGTTCACACTATGAAGCATTCTGCACATATTCTCTACACCAAGTTAATGAAGAAGCTTTGTTGTTTCATGTTGTTTCACTTTTGTCACCATACTGAAGAACTTGCAGTTTTATGTGGGCTCATTAACACAGATACTAATATTCCACTTTGCATTATGAACCTTTTGCAGATTTGTGGTAGTTCACCCCACTTCCATGGGGTTACAGCAAAGTTAGTCAATACCTACCCAGTGACAACATTCTTGGCCCTTATCTAGGTACAGACTATTTACATGCACTTAGATACCTACAAAACCATCCACTAACAAGCCCCTGTGTACAAACTAACCAACTATGTGCCCCAACCTCGTCAATAACCACCTATGTGTTGCCACCTATGCTACTCACACACCTACCAGCACCCACCTACCTAAAACCCACATACCTTAGCACTTAATCATGTTCATTATAAATATGCATGAAATAATAAACAATGATTTGCACAATGTTTGATATAAAGGTTATATGTTAGTTGTGTCCAAAACATGTGAAGATTCTGCATGTTTCACCACAGTCCACAATGTTGGGATATTGCAACCTGTGCCATGCCCAAATTACCCCCCCCCGCCAAAAAAAAGATACAATTTTTTCCTTCGAAGATATACTAAGATATATTAATCTCTATAAGTAGTGAGATTCATTTCATACTAATGATTCTGGGTCAACAACTATATAATTGACAGACCCACTAATAAGATTACAGATGTTTCAAATCTAACAAAATAATAGCAACAAATCAGCATGCAAAAAAAAAAGAGGAAATTGAACCCCAAACAGAAGAGAAAATGAAAAGAAAAATTTGAAGAGTGATTTGGACAATGATGGTGTTCAGGGACCTTTAACAGCAACAAGTGTGGTATTGATCACCCTCCATGCTATTCCCACTGACTTCATCAACTATTGGCAGTTGGTGGAGGTGAATATCAAACATTAACCAACTTACTGAGTTTGTCATAAGGTTGCTGGTAATGGGAAAACTGAGCGCCAATACTGGGCAGCTCCTAAAAACCTAAATGAGAATCAGAAGCCCAATGGTATAAAATGAATTTTTTATAAGAGAATCCCCAAGAAGAACGAGAAATGAAAACGAAAACAACAGAAAATACCAAACATGAAAGACAAAGAAAAGAGAGAGAAAGCATGGAGAATTCCAAGAGTAATATCTCTTGAGGACAAAGTAAACTTTGAAAAATTCCCCACTTAGGTATCCAGAGCCCTTGAACTAATTGTTGTCAAGACATCACCAAACATAAATCTTTGTTTGCTAAGAAACCTCTGGTTCAATAGAGATAGAGATGTAAAGATAGAACACAGATTATGTCTGTCATTGCAACCAGAGAGGTTAACTGCAAATGATAACCATTGTGCTGCCACTTGCTGCATCTTCTGAATGGCTAATCCAGAGGTCTCAGAGGAGTTACCCAAGGTCATAACCTTTTTCTATGCAAGGTGACAGAAAGAATGTAACCTGGCTGCAACTGTTGGAAGTAGCTTAACCAAGGAAGTAATAGCCAACAGAACAATTATGGACACACCCTGATACACTAAGAGTATGTACTCGTCCCTCGATTCTGTGACAAAACTCGCCCTTCTGGAAGACGATTCTCCACATGACCAAATCTGCTAGGTGGCCAGATCACATTTGTCACCCTTCCCTTTAATAAGGCCAATGGAATCTGCATCCAAAGCCCCAATACCTTGGAGATCAGCATGCAAATACTTCATAGCCTCTATCTGGAACCGAGCCAAAGGATGAAAAAAGCAATTGCAACCACATGCAAAAGCAGGCTTTTGTACACTGCTTCAGTTAGTTCAATCTTCATGGTGGAAAGTTCCAAACCATTAGTGACACTCACCGGGCCAAATGACTTGGAGTCAAAGCTGACCTCTGCATTGTCGCCTTCAACCCAGCAATGGCCTTTAGGGACCTGCAAAGGGGTAATTTGGAGCAGCTCACATTACTAAACTTGGGGTTACATTTAGGATTCATGACATATACAGATAGAATTGATACTGAAGCTAAAACAAACCTGAAGGATTTCATATGTGCCAGGAACAGTCACCCAGTCACTGGGGAGTGCAATCAATCTCTTCACCAACCACATCTTTGGCTCCAAAGGTGACCTGGAACCAAAGGAAAATAACAGAGCTTCAATCGGTTCCCACAGTTGCAGCAACAGTGAGCACAAAGCATAGCATGCATCTCACACCATACAAATGGGCTGTACCTGAATACCACCACATCACCTCGAGAGAAGGAATAGTTCCGGAGCGACATCTTGTCTAGGTATAGCAAGTCAGCTTTGAGATATCCAAAGGGTTCATTCCCCCCAGAATGCAGGGTAGGCTCCATGGATCCCCCATGCATGGTTGCAACACTGCCAAATCTGTTCACACATATACCAAAAAGCAATCATGCACAACTGTAATTGTCAGGATTCTGAATGCAGGACCCTAAACCCTAAAACCTAAACCCTAATCCTAAACATCCGTCCTCCTGAAATCTTTGTGGCATTGGGCAAATGCCAAGCCTCAAAGACTTGGATTCGACCACGTTACATGACTGATTACCTGCCGTCAATAACATAATGCCTGCCGCGACATACCCAACTGCAAAAGCACCCCAAAAAACAGAAGAAGAAACGAGACTTCATTCTAAACCCTAACCCTAAATGTCCCTCCACCTCAAATCTTTGTCGCATTGACTAAATACAGAGACTCAAAGACTTGGATTCGGACACATAACAAGATTGATTACTTGCCGTCAATAAAATTATTCCAGCTACAAAATACCCAACTGCAAAATCACCCCAAAAATACAGAAGAAGAAATCAGACTTCATTCGAACCTGTCAGAGATGGTGACCCCCACCACGGCCCCCGTCATCACCCTCTTGACGAGCAACCATACCGAGCCTGCCAGTTCGCGCATTCGAACCTTGGCGAAACGACTGTGGAATCCGAACGTGGTAACAGAGCTGTAACAACGGATTACAGCCTCTTCTTCACACGAGTATGACTTTCGTCTTTCAATTCCAACGAAACCAGCCTTCAGAGTCCCCAGTCCTTCATCTTTTTCAGAGTGCACCCAATCTAATCCAGCACCTTGATCTCGGCGACCCTGCTCTTCCTGCCGCGAGTTCCGAAAGCCCGGACAAAATCTGTCAGTCTTGGCTCCAAATTTCGCTACAAACGAGAAAGATGGATCGTCCTTGTGTTGTTATACTGCAAACCTCGCTGCTGCAGATTAGGGTTTAAGCCCACGGTCTCTTTTTCCCTGGCTATTATATAGCCAAAAACCTATATTAAAAATTGAAAGTGGTAAATTTTGAGATTTTCAATAGCCATAATTAGACCAATTTTCTCAGAATCGCAAAAATTTACACGTGGTTCAAGGAAGTAGCCAAAAATGTAGAAGGATGTTTAAAAGATGATGCTTTCATATTTAGCTTCTAGCAAAATTTGGCTAAATCTTCCTGTGAATGATCACCACTTTGGCTACATCACAAAATTGATTGGAAAAAACCCTGGTTTATGGCACATGTCAGATTTTCATGACTTGGTGATCGAGGCCCATATTTTCCAAAAAAAAACCCTTTGTACCTTTAGCGACCCCCTTTTCATCTCACCAAGTTGGTAAAATTTGTCCAAAAGAAATATATTGATTTCAACCAGTGCTTTCTGATTGGCAACATTTCGTCAAAAAGAAAAATTAAAAATCAGAAATTTGAAAATGAAGTGTTTTTAGAAGGTTTCAATAGCCAAAAGTGAAAAACATATCAGTTAAAAATCACTAGATTTCTAGAATTGGTTTCCAGTAAGTAGCCAGAATATAGAAGGATGATTAAAGATTTGAACTTTATGTTTGGTTTATAGCCAGATTTGGGTAAATTTCTCCTATTGCTGATCTCCACTTTTGATTCATTTTTCTTCAAATGATTGCCACTTCAGGCTAAATTCTTAAAATGTGCTAGTGACAAGTGTTGCACTTCAAATGGAACTTTTTTTTTATTACAGACTTTGCTACAATCTTCACGAAGGTGTATGTGCTTAAGCATCTCTTCCTTAAAAGGGTAAAATGTTGATTAGGATTTGTCCAAGAGATGTTCAACCCATAAATCTTCAAAAAGTTTGTTTATGCAATATATTGCACATGGGGTAATGATGTTAAAGGTTGACACCCCACCTATTACATCAAATGTAATCCAACATTTTTTCTTCTTTCAAGTTGACTTGGAATTCTTGGCAGAAATGTTAAACAAAAACGCCTTGATTAACTTCCTCTTGCTTAAGTTACACATAGGTGACATGTTCTAAAGTGAGTTGCAAATTAGTGCTTGTTGAAATATTGGTGCTTGTGAGACTTGCACCTCGAAAGTAGAAGTTTGCCAAGGTCTAGGTTGCTAGCCATGGTGTGGGAAGATTAGTTGTTGAGTTGCAACCTTTTGACATCTTGGAGGAAGAGGGAGTTGTTGGTTTTGTACTTCAAGAAAAGTAAGGTCTTGTTTTTTCCCACTCAACCGTTGAAATTAAAGGTAATTGTTGCACAAAGAGGTAGGCCAATGTGACACTTTGTAGTCTCAACATTGCTAGAAAGGGGTGTGATTGTAGAAAGGTTGTTGTAAGAAGTTGTGTTGTCCACATTCCTTGCAAAAGTTGGCACAAGTGAGTTGCAAGCTAGTAGCATGCAACATTGTGTAGACTTTGAACAATTTGACAAGGTGTTGTTGGGCTTTGGTTGTTGGCAAAGTCCAATTTTTGGTTGTAGCCAAATGTTAGTAATAAGCGAAGCCACTTGAGTTTGGATTATTTGTTGTCAAGAAGGAAAATATGGTGGTGGGGGAAGTTGAAAATGGGAAAAAGAAAAAGGCAATGGGAAATGATGATGGAAAAGAAATGGAGATGAGCAAAGATGGCAAAAGGGATGAAAAGGTAGTGAAGTTAGCAACCAAGGGGTACTTTAGTTTCCAACAAAAGAAGAGGAGGGGGTAAAGGGTGGGGAAAAGGGAACATTCAACCAATGAAGGGGAGGAGGGCAAAAGGGGGTTAGAAAAAAGTTACCATTTTTGGCATGAACATTAATGAATGACTAACCAATATTTTGTTTAGTCTCCTTTTATAGTATATTGAAATTTATGTCAGAAAAGGTTTCTACTACAACCTTTATGTCTTCTTCCCAAATTTACATCAAGGGATGGGAATTTCTTAAACATTTATTAAGGGAGGCCATATCTTGTGATAGAAAAAAGGGGGAGGGAATTAGGTACTAAAAGATAAAGCTAGATTTTCAATATTTGATTAGAGCTGAATCCTCTCATAGATAGAAAGGCATCAAATGGCTTTTCAAGTTGGCCAATCTTGTAACCTAATTCTATTGTGTAGTCAAAGATGTTGAAGGCTTTGAGACTTCCCGTCGTCAATCTTTGGGATCAAAACCTAAATTTTCCACTTGACAATTATATGAAATAGCCAAATTGATTCGTCTTTAGTTAAAGGTATAAAGGGTTTGTAATCAAGGAAGTATTTGTCAACTCACATTGCCTCTTAATGGTTTTAACTTCCTCAAAAGAACCATTGTTTATGAGGTTAAACCTTTGCTCAACTCTTACAAATTGGTTTGATGGCAACCTTGAATAAGTTGTTGCATATGTGTTAAAATGCACTAAGTGGAGGATTGGAGCATTAGGATTAACAATTTGAGGGAGTGTGTGCCTACCCAACCACCTAGAGGGAATTGTTTAGCATGTGGCAAGTTCCAAGGCATGTTTTCAATTATTTCCTACATGTTTTGTTTACTTTTAGTAGATTGGGTGGATTTCCTAATGTTTAAAGGATATTTTCAACAATTGGCTTGTTCATTCTAAAAGTTTTAAATTGTGTTAATGTCATTGAATGACTAGGTTCTGAATTTTGAACCTTTTCTTTATCCTAACCCTAAACTTTAATATTTCACATCCTGTAACAAAAATATTTTTGTTTTTATAAAAAAATTCAATTTTTTTTTAATTCATCCTAAAAATAACTAAATAAATTCAACTCCCTAATAAACAATATTACCCTTAACCCTTACCAAAACCTTATCCTTTTATAAAAACAATTCCCACATCACCTAACAAAAAATCTCTGGTTATGAAAAAAACCCCAATTGTCGAAAAACCATTCATCCCTATAAATAATAATAATAATAAAATAAATACCCCAACTTTGTAAAAATTAAATGTAACCTTATAAAAACCCTCATCCCAAAAACAAACACATTGTTATAAAAACAATATTCTCTAAAACCACCCACACCCCTTTAAATTTTTAATTTCTCCATCCTAAATAAAAACCATCCTTCCTAAAACAACCCACATCCCCTTAAAAAAACAACTTTACATCCTTCATAAAAACCCCTATAACATAATAAACCAAATATGTTGAATTTTTAGCCCACCAAAACAACCATTGGTGAAAATTTTTAAATATTAGTTAGCATCATTGCCCCAAATCATTCTGCCAAGCCTCAATCCTTGCATTCTTCATAATAACAAATTTCATTTTAGTCGGGGATCAAACCCATTACATACCAAGATCATTGTGGCATGTCTAAAATGTAAGAAATATCAACTTCATTGTGTGAATTCATAAGTTTTAGACTTCCCAATTGTACAAGATGTGCATTCCTTGCCCTCCAAACGAACATTTGGAACACTCGCATAAAAATTGCAAATTGCATTATAATTAGCACTTACAACATTAGCCATGAATCCACAACCAAATTTTGGGGTTCAAGATCTTTTGCTTTCATTTCACAAAGAGCAATAGTCCACAAATGATGACAAAAAGGATCATAAATATGCACCTTCATTGTTGTCCAATTGTGCACTCTTTTGATGTGATTAAACATCACCCATGAAGTCTCAAGATCAACTTTTGTCATTATTTTCACCAAATCCACTTCACTCCCAAGATCATATATGGACATTTTGAACAAGAAACAATGTTTGTCAAATGATTCCCCTAGAAAATGGTTTCCTTGTATATTTGATATAACTATATTTGATATGCAATATCGAGCAATCTATTCAAAGGTTCCTTAAATGTAAACACAATATCTAACCTTGTTTTCAGTAGCCAAAGGGGACACATCTTGAGTGAAAGCGCACTACAGTGATTCCCCCTTGGCGCACTTTTGGGTTTAGTATTATAATTCACATAGTATAATTGTTCCAAAAGTATGGTACATTTAATTTTGGGTATCGATTTTGGTTTTTGGGCTTTATAATTATTATTTTTACAAAAGTGATGTCATGTAATGTCATAAAATAATAATTATTGATTTCATTATTTATATTGAAAGATCCATGAATATATTTATAATACACATTGGTATAATAGGGCCATTAACTTGTTTTGACTACATTAATTTTAAAGTTTCATTAATCATTAAAATAATCAATTTTAATGGAATTTTTTTAAATGACCATCTAGTTATGCTTGTCATCTTCCATGTGAATGTGATTACTTGTCAAATTTTCAATTTACCACACATTTACTACATTTTTGCTCAAAAAATTCACTTTTTGATATGAAAATTTTC
>Ga0116227_10007162_pt1 | contig 21976 bp, 17 predicted proteins | sample S1TSphgellanicum_FD_89693 | JGI IMG/M metagenome (GOLD analysis project Ga0116227, IMG submission 89693) | Host-associated microbial communities from peat moss isolated from Minnesota, USA - S1T2_Fb - Sphagnum magellanicum MG | ecosystem: Host-associated > Plants > Peat moss > Unclassified...
CAGCGAGTGCGTAGTTGTTGTTCGCGTGTATACGCGTTGCGATCGTTTAAGGAGTGCTCGCAACTCCGCCTGCTTACCCTGACCGCGGTACAACCCGTCGAAGCTGCTCAGCCCCATGTACCTCTTGAACGGGGGGACGCGTCCCCCGATTCCCCCACCGGGGACTCCCCCGGTTCTCCACGGGCCGACCACCTTCGCGTCGCGCCCAGATATATATAGCGGACTCACCGCGACTTTTCATGACTCGCCGGCCCGGCCGGCAGCGCACATCATAGCACAAACCTCCCCGAATCCAAATGGTGGCGCGGGTGGGTGTAGGCGCGGATGGGTGGCGCAGGTGGGGCGCGCGCCCGCTCGCCAGGGAAGCTGAGCCACGGGTCTCGGATTGATCCGGGCGGCGGTGCCACGCTGAGTCGCGGGCCGGACGTTTCGGGGACGGCGGGCTGGGATGATCGGACGGTAACGTCTCGGGGGCGCCGGTCGATAAACGGGGCAAGCGCGAGACGGCTCAGGATCTGGGCTCCAAGCCCAAGGAGTGTCTTTCGTCATGCCTCACGATCACAAACAGAAACGTTTCACGTTCGTCGAACCGCGGCTCGTCGCCGCGGTCGCCGTAACCGGTGCGGCCCTTGCCCTCGGCGCAGCGGCACATCCGGCGGCCGCCGCGACCGCCTTTCAACAAGTTCTCGGAGCCGTGACCTGTGCGACCACGGCCGCCTGCGTGGCCGGCGATAACACGGCCGGCGGAGCGGGCGTCTCCGGCGTTAGCGCCCACGGCATCGGCGTGAGCGGCACGGCCACCAACGGGAACGCGATCCAGGGAATCGCTAAGAACGGCAACGGCGTCTCGGGCAGCGCGACGAGCGGCGCTGGGGTCATCGGGTTCAGCGCCACTGGACAGGCCGGCGTCGTGGGCCTGTCGCAGAGCACCGATGGCGTGCTCGGCTCCACGACTTCCGGCTCGGGCATCGGCGTGGAAGGCGACGCGGCGACCGGTTACGGCATGTTCGGCAAGTCGACGAGCGGCCCCGGGCTGGCCGGCTCGTCGCAATCGAACGACGGCGCCCAAGGAGTCTCGGTCAACGGCTACGGCGTCCACGGGGTTTCCACGAATTCCTACGGCGTTATCGGATATTCGGTGAAGGCTCACGCCGGCGTCGTCGGCTACACTCCGAGCACGTACGGCGTTTACGGATACACCACGAGCGGCAGCGGCACCGGAGTCATCGGATCGTCGACCACCGGCGTCGGCGTCACCGGCAGCTCGAGCTCCGGCGACGCCGTCTACGGCTCGGCGACGACCGGTACCGGCCTCTTTGGCTCCAGCATTTCCGGACACGGCGTGGGCGGGTTCGGGAGTTCGAACTCGTCGGCCGGCGTGTACGGACAGGCGAGAACCAGCTACGGCGTCTACGGCACGACCTCCAGCGGTGACGGGTACGGGGTCCTCGGAAACGTCACGGACGCCGGGATCGGCGTCTACGGCGGAAGTCCCAACGGCTACGGCCTCGAGGGTCAATCCGGAAACCTTCCGCTCGTGCTCAAGAACCCCGCGGGCACGATCGTTTTCGAGGTCGACTCGGCGGGCAATGCGGCCTTCAACGGAAACCTGCTCGCCTTCTCGCGCACGCCCGGAGGTCAACGAGCCAACGCGTTTAGCGCGAGAACGACGCAGCCGACGATCGAAGATACGGGAACGGCGAAACTCGTTAACGGGACGGCAGTCGTCGCGCTCGATGCCGCCTTTTCCGCGACGATCGAGCGGGCCGCGAAGTACCGGGTCTTTCTCACGCCCGACGGCGAAACACATGAACTGTACGTGGCCGCGAAGACCCCGGCGAGCTTTACCATCCGGGAGGCGCAGGGCGGCCGGTCGACGGTCGACGTCGATTACCGGATCGTCGCCACGGTCGCGGGACAGTCGGGGCAGCGGATGAATCTGACGCGCGCCGCCGAGCCGCGAGCCGCGCGAGTGCCGTCGGCGGTCGCCGTCGCGCCGCTCGCCGCGAGACCGGTCCTGCAACCGAACCCCTGACCCGAGCGCTGCAGCCGCGACGCGCCAATTTCGGCGCTTAGCGGCTCCGGCCGTCTTCCGGGCGCGACGCCTCGCTTCTGTGCGTTTGCGGCGCGCTCAGCACCGCGATGAAGTCCGCGGCCTCGTCGATCACGCGGAAGTAGCGGCGGCACCCGCTCGCAACGTGCTCGACATAACCGCGCTGCGAATCGCCGGAGTCGCCTTCGAACCAGATCCGGACCATAAAGACGGCCGGCAAGCCGCGAGCGGGCAGCGCTTCCATGATCCAAGCCTACGCGACGGGCGTCCCGCTTTTGTCCGGCGCCCGCTTCCTGGGAATAGGCTGGGGACCGCGGCTGTGCTAGATTAGCATCCATGCCGACTCAGCTGCACATGCTCGGTGTTCCCCGCTTGTCGGTCGACGGCCGGGTCGTCGCGATCGCCTGGCAGCGTCGCACGCTGGCCTTGTTGTCCTATCTGTTCACGGCGCCGGGCGCCCAGCCGCGCGACGGCGTCGCCTTCGCACTCTGGCCAGATGACGACGAAGAAACGGCGCGGTCGAATTTACGCCGCAATCTCAATCATCTGCGCGGTCAGTTGCCCGAGGACGCGGCAGGCTGGATCGTCGCCGACGCGGGAACGATCGAGTTCCGGCACGCGGCAGTCGAGACGGACGTCGCCGCGTTCGAAACGGCGCTCGACCGCGACGGCGATCTGGCGGCGGCCGTGCGGCAATACGGCGGCGACTTCGCGGCCTCGGCCGATGAACCGCACGTGCTGATCGAACGCGAGCGGCTGCGCGCGCGCTTCCACGCGGCGCTGGCCGCGTTGATCGGCATCGAATTCTCCGCCCGCCGCTTCGATCGCGCGTTAGCCTACGCGCGGCGTATCTTTACCGACGAACCTTTCCGTGAAGACGTCGTGCGTCGCATAATCGCGATCCGTTACGCCATGGGCGACCGGCCGGGGGCCCTGGGTGAATTCGAGCGTTTCGCGCGCAATCTGCGCGTCGAGATGGGCATCGATCCGATGCCGGAGACCGCGGCGCTGCGCGACCTCGTCCTGCGCGGCGAACAGCTCCCGGTCGCTCCCGACGCTGTGATCGTCCGGCCCTTGCCGAGGCCGGCATTCGCAGAGGGGCTGCTGCCCTTCACGGGCCGCAACGCCGCACTCGACACGTTGCAACGATCCTGGGAATCGGCCTGTGCCGGGAACGGATCGGTCGTCTTCGTCGGCGGTGAAGCCGGGATCGGAAAAACCCGCACGGTCGCGGAGTTCCTCGAACGCACGGTGGGCACCGGTGGACGAATCTTGCGCGGCACGACAGCGAGTCCGGAGGCGCGGCCGTACGAAGCGTTGCTGGCCGCCTTCGGGCAGGCCGCGCATTTCATTCCTGCGCTGGAAATCGACGCGGTGTGGCTCGCGGAACTCACGGAACTCATCCCCGAGATCGGCGTGCGCTCGCCACGACGTGCCCGGATGCCGTTACCGGCGGAACGCGAGGCAACCCGGCTCTTCGAGTCCTTCGCGCGATTCGCCGCCGCCGTCGCGCGTGGCCGCGCGACGGTCATCGTGCTCGAGGATCTGCATTGGGGGCGCGCCGGCTCGTTCGACGCCCTGAGATTTCTGGCCGCGCGGCTGCGCAGCCAACAGATTCTGCTAATCGCGACCTATCGCTCGGGCGAGAATCCGAGCGCCGATGCCTTCGTCCACGAATTGTGCAGCGCCCGCACGGCGGATGCCGTCACGTTGAGCCGATTGAGCGAAGCCGAAACGCTCGACCTGCTCGCACGCGCAAAGCCGTCTCTGGGCGGCGAGCGCGCGCGCGAACTGGCGCGCGGCAGCGAAGGCCATCCGCTGTTTCTCACCGAGCTGATGCGCGACGACGCGGAACCGGGCGGCGTGGCGACCGGCGGTATCGCCGAACTGGTCGGCGCGCGGTTGCGCGGCTGTTCGCCCGACGCGCAACTGCTCGCCAAAGTCGCGGCCGTATGCGGCGAAACGTTCGATCTGGATCTGCTCGGAAAGGCCGCAGGCTGGGACGACGGCCCCCTAATCGACCGGCTCGCGGAACTCTTGCAGCGTCAGTTCGTACGTTCGACGGCAGCCTATGAGCGCGGCGGATACGCCTTCAGCCACGCCCTCGTGCACGCCGCGATTTTCGCATCGCTCGACGCCCGCGACCGGCAGCGGATCCACCGGATCGCGGCGCGCGTCCTCGAGTCTCGTGACGCCGGCGCTACCTACGACGTCGAGATCGCGCGGCATTGGACCGGAGCGGGCGAACCCGAGCGCGCGGCCGACGCGTACGCGCGAGCCGCGCGGGCCTCCCTGGCCGCATACGCGCGCGACGAAGCCGCATCCCTAGCGACGCGCGGCCTGCAGCCGGGGATCGATCCGGCGCTGCAGCGCCGGCTGCTCGAAACTCGCATTGCCGCGAATAAGCGGCGAGCGCCGATCGACGTGCTGCGGGCCGACGTCGAGCTTTTGCGCCGAAGTGTCGCGACCCTCGACGACGACGCTCGCTTCGACGCCGCCCTCGCGGCCTTCGAGGTGGAAGAAGTGAGCGGCGACGCCGGCTCGAGGCTCGCCGCCCTCAATGAATTGCAACGTTACGACGATGGCGACGACGCGTCCCTGCGCGGCGCGCGGATCGCGGATGCGAAGGCACGCCACGACGCGCTGGGCGAGCATTTTCAAGCCGCGTTCGGCCACGCGCGGGACGCGGCGAGCCGCTTCGCGTCGTGTGGTAAACCGCGCGACGAACTGCGGGTCTCGCTCTTCCTCGCGCGACTCATGGTGCAGCAGGGTCGCTTCGATGAAGCGTTCGCATTTGCCGTGAACTTGGAACCGCGCATCATGGCACTCGACGACCACGCGACGGCGATCAACTACTGGTACGTGCGCGCCGTGATACCCTCGTACCGGCGCGATTCGAGCGCGACGCTGCACGCCGCCGAGCGCGTGAGCGAGTTGGCGCGCGCGGCGGGAGACCGCCTGATGGAAGGCCATGCAGCACTCGTGCGTAGCATCGCATATCAACATCGATCGCAGCTAACGCGGGCCCTGCGCGAGCTCGATGCAGCCGACGCAATATACGTCTCGATCGGGGCCCGCTCGCACCTGAGCGCGACGCAAAATAACCGCGCATCGGCGCTATTTCAAATCGGCCGCGTCGCCGAAGCCGCCGCCATATTGGACGCGCAGTACGCCACCGCCAAGCGCGACGGCGCCGACGATTCGCTCTACTATTCGGCGAGTAATCTCGGCTGCGCGATGCTGGCCAGCGGCCGGATCGACGAGGCGCTGCGTCTGCAGCGCGAGGCGCTCGCCCTCGCGCGCGGCTTGTCGAGCGAGAGTCAAGCGGCGCTGGCCCTCGGCGATTTGGGCGCGGCCGAAATCGCCGCCGGTGAAAGCGCTGCGGGTCTCGCCCACTTGCACGAAGCGATCGAGATCAATCGGCGCCTCGGGCGCACCGCCGTGCTCGCGCACGACCTCGCGCGAGCCGCCGGCGCCGAGCCGGATCCCGCCGCGGGAGCCGCTCACTCCCGAGCCGCCTTAGCGCTGGTCGAGGCCGATCCCGACGGGATCGCGCTGGCGCCGGAGATCCTCAACCGTTGCGCCGAGGCCTTCGCCCGCACGGCAGACCTGGCGGCTTCCGAATTTTGTCGCCGTCGCGCGGGCGCGTTGCTGGCGACGCGGCTGGATGCCCTCGAGGAGCGCGATCGCGCACACTATCTCGCGCTTCCATGGCATGCATCGCTTGTCGAAATCGGAAGCGCTTGATGGTGCGCCACTCGGGGCCGCAGTCCCAGTGCCGCGGCCCAGGCTACTGGCCGAATTCGTAGACCATCCGGTAGCTGGCCGTGGCCGGCTTCCCGTCGATCTCGGCCGCCGCGTAGGAGGTCCTCCGCGCGGCGTTCAGCGCGGCCTGATCGAAGGAAGCGTGCCCGCTGCTGCGTTCCAGCGCCACGTTGACGACCGCGCCTCGGGGGCCGATCGTCACGAGCACGGCACTGGTGCCGTGCAAGCCCGCGACGCTCGGGTCGCTGGGAAAATCGGGTTCGGCGGCCAGTTTCACGTGAGCCTCGACGACGTGCGCAGGTGAATGGACAGCTGCCGGCGCGGCGGCCACCACGGCCGGCGTCGGTTCCGGCGCGGCCGCTTCCGTCGGCGGCGGCGACGCTGCCTGTACGGTGACGGCGATTCCGGGGAGCGTGGGCGCCGGAGTGGCCACGGACGTTGCCGTGAGGATCGCCGGCGCTGCGTCACCTCGGTCCGGCTTCGCCTCGGCAGGCGCCGCGTCGGAAGCGCCTTCCGCGGGGGCCGCGACATGGCTCGCGCCGGTCGGGCGGTGGCGCCCAACGCCGGCCACGAGCGCGGGCGATTCCGCCCGGCCGGGGACCGCTGCCACCGCCGCCGCGGCGACCGGTGGTGCGCTCGGGAGCCCCGAAACCTTCAGTTTCGCCGGGCCGGCGGGGTGCGGTGGGCGGCGCGCCACGACCCGCGGCGTCGCCGTAGCTCCGGCCGAGGCTCGCACGGCCGTCGGCGGCACGACCCGGCCAACCGCGTGGACGGAAACGACGTACGCGCTCGAGGACTCGACGTGCTGGAAGGTCACGAACCCGATCGCGGCAAGCGTCGCCGCCAACGCGCCCCCGAGGCTCACCGCGATGTAGAGCGGAAACGAACCGCGCGGGCCGCCAGGGCCGTCGTCGTCAACCTGCAAAGCTGCCTCCCGAACATGGGCGCGCCGCCCCCTCGAAGCGAAGGGGAAATCCGAACTCTCTCCTGATCGGACTGCGGCCAAGTGACCGTACGGAAAGCTTAACAACGTGATTGCGCTCACATTATCGAACCGGCAGCCATGAGCGAGTTCCCTGCGCCCGCTCGGTCGGGGATGACGTCGCAAACGCTGGACCGGGGGATCGCAGTCCTCGAATATCTGAGCGAACACGCCGGTAGCGCTAGCGTCGCGACGATCAGCGAGGCGCTCGCACTCGACCGGACCGTCGTGTACCGGCTGCTCAACACGCTCGCCCAGCGGCGTCTCGCCATGCGCGATTCGCTCGGGCGATTCTCGATCGGCATGGGTGTGTTCCGGTTGGCGCGGCATGCCGTTCCGCCGCTGATGGCGGCAGCTCAGGGCGAGCTCCGCCGGTTGGCCGACCGAGTCGGCGCGCTCAGCATCCTGACCGTTGCCGACGGCGATGAAGCGAACTGCATCGCGACGGCCGAGCCGCCGGGGTCGGCGCCGCAACTGGTCCATCGTCCGGGTTTTCGCCATCCGCTTGACCGTGCGGCCGCGGGCATCGCGATCCTCGCCGGCAATCCGCCCCGGCCCGGCGAACGCGAGGCCGTCGCTCGGGCGCGGGCGCTCGGTTACGCGACCAGCTGCGGCGAGGTCTTGCCGGGAGCAACGGGCATCTCCGCGCCCATCGTGGTGGACGGCCGGAACTGCGAGGCGAGCATCGGCGTCGCGCGGTACGGGCAGCTGGACGAACGTTCCGTGTCGGCGCTCGTGGTGCGGGCTAGCAAGGTCGTCATCGCCGCCTTGCGATAAGCGCCCGCGGCTGCCGGGGTGCGCCCGGGGCATGCCACGGGTGCGATTATCGCAGAAGCTGTTCGATAATCGCACCGGCGGGCGAAGGGCCGGGACCACGCTGCCCGCAATAGCCAGCCATCGCGAAACTAAGCGTCGCCGCGAAGGAATGGCGGCGGTATTTTTTTGGCGACTGGGTCGACGCGCACGAAAGGAACGGCATGGAAACTCGTACACGCAGCTTCCCCTTGCCCTCGGAAGTCGAGCCCATTGCGGGCACCGAGGCGGCCGATGCGATGTATCCGTACTTCACGAAAGTCGGCCCCGAGGACGACGCCCGGTTCTGGTTCTACAACGGGATGCACTTCCCCGAGCCGATCCCGGCCTTCGACGCCATCACGGCCGAAGCGCCATACATTTCGCTCGGCGCCTACAACACGCGCGTTTTCGTGATCCCGACCGTCAAGGGCATCGAGCACCGCATCATCAACGGTCGCGTCTATATCAGCGCCATTCCGATCACCGATCCCGCCGAGATCGGCGCGCGCGTGCCGCACTTCGAGGAGCGCGCGTTTTACTACTTCGGTAAGTGGAACGAACTCTACGCGCAGTGGAACGAGAAGATCAAAGTGCTTTTGGCGAGCATCGAATCGATCGAAGTTCCGCAGCTGCCGGAATTCGAGGATAAGGCCGTCGTCTTCGAAGGCCGCGGCATCGCGCAAAACCATTACCTGATCGAACGCTACAACCGCGCGATCGAAGCCTACTTGTTGATGTGGCAGTACCACTTCGAGTTTCTGGTGCTCGGCTACGGCGCGTACTTGACCTTCTTCGAATTCTGCAAGAAGGCGTTTCCGGAAATTTCCGTGCAGATGGTGGCCCGCATGGTCGCGGGCGTCGACACGGCGATGCTACGGCCCGACGACGAACTCAAGAAGCTCGCGGCGCTGGCGCTCGAGACTGGCGTCGACGGAAGCTTCACCGAAAACCGTTCGGCCGCGCAGATCTTGGCCGACGTCGAGACGCGCGGCGGCGCCGGCGCGCGTTGGCTCGCGGCGTTCGAAGAGGCGCGCAGGCCGTGGTTCAACATCTCGACCGGCGACGGCTTCTATCACCATCACCGGAACTGGAACGACGATCTCGCGATGCCATTCTCGGGGATGACCCGCTACATCGCCGAGTTGCGCGCGGGCCGCACTCTGGAGCGTCCCACCGAGCGGCTCAAGCAAGAGCGCGAGCAGATCGCGGCCGAGTACCGCGGGCTGTTGCCGGGCGACGCCGAGCGCGCCACGTTCGATCAGATGCTCGGCCTCTGCCACTTGGTCTTCCCGTTCGTCGAAGATCACAAATTCTATTGCGAGAACTGGGCGGCCACGTCGTTCTTCAACAAGATCCGCGAGTTCGGGATGGTCCTCGCGCGCAACGGTCTGCTCGCCGATTCCGAGGACATCTTCCAGCTCAACCGTTACGAGGTCGGGATGGCCTTGGCCGATCTCGCGCTCTCGTGGGCTTCGGGCGTGCCGGCCAAGGGCACGCGCCATTGGCCGCCGATCGTGGCCGAACGAAAAGCTGCGCTCGCTAAATTCGCGGAGTGGTCGCCGCCGCCGGCGCTCGGTCCCGTTCCCGAAAACATCCAAGATCCGTTACTGCTGATGCTCTGGGGCATCACCTCGGAGCAGCTGCAGGCGTGGGCCGCGCCGCCTTCGGAGGGGTCGGAATTGCGCGGTTTCGGCGCGTCGCCCGGCGTCGTCGAAGGCATCGCGCGCGTCGTGCGCAACATCGATGAAATCGCGAGCGTGCGCGAAGGCGAGATCCTCGTGTGCCCGGTAACCGCGCCGAGCTGGGCGCCGATTTTCGGCAAAATCAAGGCCACGGTTTCCGACATCGGCGGCGCGATGTCGCACGCGGCGATCGTCGCGCGCGAATACGGCATGCCGGCGGTGCTCGGGACCGGGCACGCAACGAAGCGGATCAAGACCGGGCAACGCTTGCGCGTCGACGGGACGAGCGGCGTCGTCACGATCCTCGAGTAACGAAGGATTCGATGGCAGCACCGCACGCGCACGTCGCGTGGTTCGAAGAACTCGGCGAAGGCGACCGCGACGTGGCGGGTGGCAAAGCGGTGAGCCTGGGACGGCTGACCGCGGCAGGCATCCGGGTCCCGCCGGGCTACGTGATCACGACGTCCGCATTCCGGCAGGCATGCACGGCGTTCGACCCGGCAGGCACGATCGCGCAAGCGGTCGAGACCTTGGGCACGGACGACGAAGCCGCGTGCCGCGCGGTATCGGCCGAGCTTCGCGCGCGCGTCGAATCCGCGCCGCTGCCCGCGGACGTCGAGACCGCAATCCTCGCCGCCTACCGCACGCTCTGCGGCGCGGAATCGGCCGAAGATGCGCCGGTCGCCGTGCGTTCCAGCGCCACGATGGAAGACGGCTCCGACGCGAGCTTTGCCGGCCTGCAAGACACCTTTCTCTGGGTGCGCGGCGAGGCGGCCGTACTGGACGCCGTGCGGCGCTGCTGGGCCAGCCTCTATAGTGAACCCTCGATAGCGTATCGGCGCCGTCTGCGCTTGCCCGAGAGCGCGATGGCGATGGGCGTCGTCGTTCAGCAGATGGTCGACGCGCGGTCGGCCGGCGTGATGTTCACGCGCAGTCCCGTGACGGGCGATGTATCGCTGATCGCGATTAGCTCGAGTTGGGGGCTGGGATCGGCCGTGGTCGGCGGCGAGGTGACGCCCGACGAGTTCGTCGTCAACAAGATCACGGGCGAACTCGCGCGGCAAACGATCTCCGATAAGGCGATCCGCCACGTGCCCAACCGCACGACCGGCGGAACCACCGAAGAACCCGTTCCCCAGGAACAGCGCGAGCTCGCGTCGCTATCCGGCGACGAAGTCAAGCGCTTGGCCACGCTCGGACGCGAGATCGAACGGCACTACGGCCGCGCGCAAGACATCGAATGGGCGATCTGCCAGAACGGGGACGCCGAGACCGAGATATTCCTCTTGCAGAGCCGGCCCGAGACGGTGTGGAGTTCAAAGGAGACGCGGCTCGTCGAAACCGTCAGCGCGAACCCGTTCGCGAACGTGCTTTCGATTTTCGGAGCGCCGCGCAAGGAATGAACCTCAGCCACGAGGACGTGCTCGAAATCCTGGCCCTGCTCGACGCCTCCGGCTTCGACGAACTGCGCCTCGAAACCGACCGATACAAATTGTTCTTGCGCCGCCCCGGCGCGCCGTCGGCCGCCAATTCACCTCCGGCCGCTGTGTCCGTGACACCGGCATCGGCACCCGCGGCGGCGCAGCCGTCGATCCCGCCGTTGCAGCCGGCGCACCGAAACGGAGTCATCGACGTGATCTCGCCGATGGTCGGCGTCTTCTATCGCGCGCCCAAGCCAGGCGAGAAACCGTTCGTCGAGGTCGGCTCCACGGTCGAGGAACAGACGATCGTCGGCATCGTCGAAGTGATGAAGTTGATGAACTCGATCGCCGCTGGAAAACGCGGGACCGTCGTCGAGCTCGTGGCCGTGGATGGCGAACTCGTGCAATACGGTTCCGTGCTCGCGCGCATCGCACCGATCGAAGCGGGAGTCTGACATCGCCGGCATCGCGCTGATCGACACGACGGTTCGTGACGGAAACCAGAGCCTGTGGGGCGCGGTCGGCTTGACGACGCCGATGGTCCTGCAGATCGCGCCCACGATGGATCGCGTCGGCTATTATGCGATCGACTTCACCACGAGCACGCACATGGCGATTTCGGTGCGCTTCCACAAAGAGAACCCGTGGGAGCGCATTCGCCTGGCCGCCGCCGCGATGCCGCGAACGCCGCTCTCGTTCTTGACCACGGGCATGCGCTTCATCTCCTGGGAACGCGCGGGTGAAGACCTGATGGCGCTCTCGTACCGGCTCTTGATCGAAGCGGGGATTCGTCGCTTTCAGATCATGGATCCGATGAACGACGCGCAGGCCATCGTGGCCTCGGCGCGCACGATCCGGCACGAAGGCGGCGCCGAATTGGTGGCCGCGCTCGTCTACACGCTGAGCCCCTTGCACGACGACGCCTATTTCGCGCGCTGCGCCGCAACGGTCGCGGCTTCGCCCGATATCGACCGCGTGTATATCAAGGACCCGGGCGGGCTGCTCACGCCGGAACGCGCGCGCACGTTGATTCCCGCCGTGCGCGCCGCCATCGGCGGCAAACCGCTCGAGCTTCATTCCCACTGTACGATCGGGCTCGCGCCGTTCTCGTACGCGGTCGCGGCCGAACTGGGAATCGACGCGCTGCATACGGCGGCCGAGCCGCTGGGCGGCGGCACGTCGCAGCCGCCCGCCGAACGCACGATCGAAAACTTGCGCGCGCAGCAGCACGCGACGACCCTCGACGGTGAAGCGTTAGCCCAGACGAGCGAGTATTTCCGGCGGCTCGCGCGCGCCGAAGGCTTGCCCGAAGGGCGGCCCTCGGAGTTCGATGCCGCCTACTTCGATCACCAGATGCCGGGCGGGATGCTGACGACGATGATGCGTCAGCTCGGTGAGATCGGACAGCTCCACCGTCTGCCCGAGGTGTTGGTCGAGACGGCGCGCGTTCGAGCGGAACTCGGCTTTCCGATCATGGTGACGCCGTTCTCGCAAGTCGTCGGCACGCAGGCCGTGATGAACGTCCTGGCGGCGGAACGGTACGAGAACGTGCCGGACGAGGTCATCCGCTACACGCTCGGCCTCTTCGGTTCGCCGCCGCAGCCCGTCGATCCCGACGTGCGCGACCGCATCCTCTCGCGCAACCGGGCCAAAGAGTTGGCGGGGCAACCGCCGATGCCCGACCTCGCGGAATTCCGCAAACGCTTCGGAGCGAGCGTTTCCGACGAAGAGCTGCTGTTGCGCGCGACGATGCCGGCCGCGCAAGTCGACGCGATGTTAGCGTCCGGTCCTGCCCGCCGCACCTACGATCCCGATACGCGCACGGTCATGAAACTGTTGCGCGAACTCGCCACGCGCCCGCCGCTCGCCGCGCTCACGGTCGAAAAGCCGGGATTCCTCCTGCAGCTGAGCCGCTACTCGTGACGCCCGGGGTGCTACGCGAGCGGCTGCGTGACGCGAAGGGTTTCATCTTCGATCTCGATGGGACGCTGGCCCTGAGCGACCGCCACAGTCACGGCTACCGGCCGTTACCGGGCAGCCTCGAATTGTTGGCCCTGCTCCGCGAGCGCGCCGTACCGTTCGTCATCTTGACCAACGGCACGGTCCACACGCCGGCGGCGTATGCGGAAATGCTCGAACGCGCGGGCATCGAGATCGACGAGCGCGATATGCTGACGCCGGCCGTCGTGGCCGCCAACGTGCTCGTGTCCAAGGGCCACAAGCGCGTGTTGGTGCTCGGCGGCGCGGGCGTCGCGCAACCGCTGATCGACGCCGGCTTGATCGCCGTGCTGCCGCGCGATGCCGACCGCTCCGCCGACGCGGTGTTCGTGGGCTGGCACGCGGATTTCGTCTTTCCGGATTTGGAGGTCGCGTGCCAAGCGGTCTGGTCGGGCGCGCCGGTCTACTCGGCCTCCGACGCGCCGTTCTTCGCGACGAGCGCGGGCCGCACGATCGGAATCTCGCGCGCCATCTGCGCGTCGATCTACAGCGTGACCGGCAAGCGCAGTCGCGTCGTCGGCAAACCCTCGGCGAGCGCGCTGCGCGCGTGCGCCGCGCGTCTGGGCCAGAAGGCGCGTCACCTCGCCGTCGTGGGCGACGATCCGGTACTCGAAGTCCGCATGGCGCTTGACGGCGGCGCGCTCGCGGTCGGCGTGTGCACGGGCTTGACCGACGAATCCGGATTCCGTTCGCAGCCGCCGGCGCGTCGCGCGGACGCGACCTTTCCGAGCGTGCGCGAACTGCTCGGCGTCATGCGCGAGGCCGGGTAGCGTCCGTGCCGGCACCCTCGGCGCCGCGCCAAGTCGTTGAAGGCGAACTGCTCTGGACACCGTCCGCAGCCTTTGCCGAGGGCTCCCAACTGGCGCGATTCGTCCGCTGGCTCGCCACGGACCGCGGGCTGCGCTTCGAGGACTACGCGGCGCTCTGGCACTGGTCCGTGACCGATCTCGACGCCTTCTGGAGCGCGGTTTGGGAGTTCTTCGGCGTCGCGTCATCGACGCCGTACGTATCGGTGCACGAGGGCGAGATGCCGGGCGCGCGTTGGTTCGGCGGCAGCCGCGTCAACTTCGCCGAGCATCTGCTGCGCTACGAAGCGATAGCCGCGCCGGACGAAGTCGCGATCGTTCATAGCTCGGAGCTGCGAGCGCAGGCGGAGCTGACGTGGCGCGAGCTCGGTCGCGCGGTTCGCGTGCTCGCGACCCAGCTGCGGGCGCTCGGCGTCCGGCCGGGCGACCGGGTCGTTTCGTATCAGCCCAATATCGTGGAGACGGCGATCGCCATGCTGGCGGCGACGGCGGTCGGCGCGGTCTGGTCGTCGGCCGCGCCCGAATTCGGCGCCCGGACCGTGCTCGACCGGTTCGCGCAAATCGAACCCAAGGTGCTCTTCGCGACCGACGGCTATCGCTTCGGTGGTAAAGATTTCGATCGCCGGGCAGAACTCGCCACGATCGTTGCCGGTTTGCCGACGCTCGAACGCATCGTCTGGCTGCCGTACCTCGACCTTACCGCGACGCTGCCGGCGGGCGTGCCGTCCGTCCGGTGGGACGAACTGCTCGCGGGCCCGGAGCCGGCGCGAGAAGCGTTCGCCTACGAACGCGTCGACGAAAACCATCCGCTCTGGGTGCTCTTCTCGTCCGGTACGACCGGACTGCCCAAAGCTCTCGTCCACGGGCACACCGGCATAACGCTCGAACTGCTCAAGAGCACGGCGTTCAACTTCAACCTGACACCGCGCTCGCGCATGTTCTTCTACTCGACGACGGGCTGGATGATGTGGAACGCGCTGCTCTCGGCATTGCTGCAAGGCGCCTCGATCGTGCTCTACGACGGTCACCCCGCGCAACCCGAACCCGATCTGCTGTGGCGAATGGCCGCCGAAGCCGGCGTGACCCTCTTCGGAGCAAGCCCGACGTTCGTGCAGCAGATGCAAAAGAACGGTATCGTTCCGAAAGCGTCGTACGACCTCGCTCGCATCGATACGATTTTCCTAGCCGGGTCGCCCGCGGCACCGGAAACGTTTGCCTGGCTCTACGAGAACGTCAACGCGGACCTGTGGGTCACGTCGCAATCGGGCGGCACCGACTTCTGCAGCGGCCTCGTCGGCTCGGTGGCGACGCAGCCGGTCTACGCGGGCGAGATCCAAGGACGCATCCTCGGTATGGACGTGCACGCTTGGGACGACGCGGGCAATCCACTTACCGATGCCGTCGGCGAGCTGGTCGTCACGAGCCCGAGCCCCTCGATGCCGCTCTACTTCTGGAACGATCCCGGCAACGCGCGTTATTTGGAATCGTATTTCTCGGTCTTCCCCGGCGTCTGGCGCCACGGCGACTTCATCAAAATCAACGAACGCGGCGGTTGCTACGTCTACGGGCGTTCGGATTCGACGCTCAACCGTTTCGGCGTGCGCATCGGAACCGCTGAAATCTACCGCTGCTTGGAACGCATGCCGGAGGTCGCGGACAGCCTGATCGTGTGCCTCGAAACCGAGGGCGGCGGCTTCTACATGCCGCTCTTCGTCAAGACCGCGCCGGGCGTCGAGCTCGACGCGGTACTGCGGCGCAGTTTGGTCGCGCGTTTGCGCGCCGAGTGCAGCCCGCGCCACGTGCCCGATGAGATCCATCAGACGCCCGACATTCCCTACACGCTCACCGCCAAGAAGATGGAAGTTCCGGTCCGCCGCATCCTCGGCGGCGCCGAACCCGCGCGAGTCGCGATGCGCGACGCGATGCGCAATCCCGAAGCGATCGACTGGTTCGTGGAGTTCGCCCGGCAGCGAAGCTAGTCCCGACGCCGGCGGACGGTATGCCGCCGCGCGCGGCGAAGCGGAGCGGCAGTGCAAGCGTCGAGTCTGATCCTGCTGCTGCTCACGTCGATCGTCGTCACGGCCTTGATCGCCAAACGGTTCAACATGCCGTACCCGATCGCGTTCGTGTTTGGCGGCGCGCTCTTGGCTTTCGTGCCGGGCATCCCGATGTTCGAACTCGATCCCCAGTGGATCTTCTTGATCTTCCTGCCGCCGCTCCTATACTCGGGCGGCTGGCTGACCGACTGGCAGACCTTCCGTGACAACGCGCGGCCGATCGGCTTGCTCGCCATCGGTCTGGTCGTCTTCACGACCGGCATCGTCGCGATCGTCGCCCATCAGCTGATGCCGCAACTCGGTTGGGCCGCGGCCTTCGTGCTCGGGGCGATCATCTCGCCGCCCGACGCGGTGGCCGCCGGCTCGGTCTTCGAGCGCTTTTCCGTGCCCAAGCGTTTGATGGCGATCCTCGACGGCGAAGGCCTCGTCAATGACGCGACGGCGCTCGTGATCTATCGGTTCGCCGTGGTCGCGGTCGTGACGGGCAGCTTCTCGCTCGCGTCCGCGAGCCTCGCCGTCATCGTCGTTTCGGTCGGCGGCGTCGCAATCGGTCTCGGGTTCGCCATCGGCTTGACCCAACTCTTCGTGTTGCTGCGCAAGGTAAAGCTGGTCGATCCGCTGATCGGGAACGCGATCGCGCTGGTCGCGCCGTACGCGATCTACCTGACGTGCGAATCCGTCCATGTATCGGGGGTGCTCGGCACGGTCGTCGCCGGCATTTACATGAGCCGTAAGTCGAACGAAATCTACTCGTCGGAAGGCCGTCTCGTCGCGGGAGCGGTGTGGGATCTCCTGATCTTCGTCCTCAACGGCCTCGTGTTCTTGCTCATCGGCTTGCAACTCCGCACGATCGTCCACGATCCGAGCTTCGCCGAACGTGAGATCTGGATCGGGCTCGCGATCAGTGGTCTGGTGATCGTCGTGCGCATGGCCTGGGTCTTTCCCGCTGCCTGGTTGCCACGGCTCATCTTCCCGGCGATCCGGCGCAAAGAACCAAAACCCGTCTGGGAAAATCTATTTGTAATCGGTTGGAGCGGCATGCGCGGCATCGTGTCGCTCGCGGGCGCGCTCGCGCTCCCCGCGGTCACGGCAGGCGGTTCGCCGTTTCCAGGGCGCAACGAAATCGCCTTCATCACCTTCTGCGTCATCTTCGTCACGCTGGTCTTTCAAGGACTCTCGCTCATCCCGTTACTAAAGTGGTTGAAGATCGATTCGGACGAGGATATGAACGCGCACGAGATCGAGGTGCGGGTAGCCGCGCTCAAGGCGGGGATCGCGCGCCTGCGCCAACTCGAGCCCGACTTCGATTCCACCGAAGAATGGGAAGTCGAGGGGCGGATTCTCGGCGAGTACGAGTACCGGATCGCACACCTGTCGGGTCATCTCGACGGCTCGCTGGACGAAATGAGCGTCGCCTACGATCACAAGCTCCAACAAGAAGCGCTCGACGCGGAGCGTCGCGAGATCGCCCACATGCGCGATTCCGGCGAAATCCCCGACGAGATCTTCCGCCGCATCCAATACGATCTCGACCTGGCCAACGAACGCCTGACCTAGTGGGCGCGCGGCTCTCGGCGTCGAGAACCGCGCCCCCACATCGCGTCGGGAAGCTTCTCCCGACGGCTAGAATACACCGGCTAGCGAGCGGTCGCGCCTTGCAACGGGCGAGTCGCGCCCTCGACCTTCGAGCCTTCTATGAACGCCAGCAGATCCGCGTTGACACGATCCTTGCCTGTCGTACAGAGACCGTGCGGCGCGCCTTCGTAAATTTTTAGCCTCGCATTGGGAAGTAGCTGCAAGGCGACGCGCGCCGAGTCGTCGACGGGGACGATTTGGTCGTCGTCGCCGTGAACGAGCAGAGCCGGCACCGTGACCTTCTTGAGGTCTTCGCTGAAGTCGGTCTCCGAAAATGCCTTGATGCACTCGTACGAGCCGCAAAGTCCGCCCGACATGGCTTGCAGCCAGAACGCATCGCACACCCCGGGCGAGATCTCGCTACCCTCGCGATTGTAGCCGTAAAACGCGCGGCTGAATTCCCGATAAAATTGCGACCGGTCAACGCGCACGCCGGCCCGCAAGCGATCGAACGTTTCGATCGGCACGCCGCGCGGGTTAGCCGCGGTCTTCACCATCGCCGGCACGACGGCGCCGATCAGGACGACGCGCGCGACGCGCGCCGTCCCGTGGCGGGCGATGTAGCGGACGATCTCGCCGCCACCCGTCGAGTGGCCGACGAACACGGCATCGCGCACGCCCAACACGCCCGCGAGCTCGGCGAGATCGTCGGCGTACGTATCCATGTCGTTTCCATTCCAGGGCTGGCCGGAACGGCCGTGCCCGCGGCGGTCGTGGGCGATGCAGCGATAGCCGTTCGAAGCCAGAAACAACATCTGGTCTTCGAACGCGTCCGAGGTGAGGGGCCAACCGTGACTGAACATCACCGGTTGTCCCGCACCCCAATCCTTGTAGTAGAGCTCCGTGTTATCGCGTGTCTTGATGGTCGGCATCGAGTTTTCTCCTCGGAAAGTGACGTGACTGCAGTCTGCGCCCCGATCCTGGCGCGCGCCTTAGATGTCGAGCTCCGCGTAAACGGCGCGCTCGAAACCATCGTAGGTTTCCATCGCGCCGGCGTCGCCGAACGGCAGAATCTGAGTCATGATCACGCCGGCGACCTTCGCCGTGCGGTCGATCCAAAAGTGCGTGTTCGCGAGACCGGCCCACGCGCAACTACCCGTCCGACGCGCGTTCGGGACGTCGACCGTGTTGATGAGGAAGCCGAGACCCCATTTTAGCGGCATGCCGGGATACGGCGCGAAGTCCGTCGAGTAGGCGGGCATCGCGGTCTTCAGCGGACCGACCGTGAGGTCGCCGATCTGATTCTGCAGCATCGCGTCGATGGTTTGTGGCTTGAGTATCTGAGTGCCCTCGAGGCTTCCGCCGCCGAGGATCATGCGCAGGAAACGCACGTAGTCGGGAGCCGTGCCGAAAAGTCCACCTCCGCCCATCAAGAAATCGCCGACCGCCATCTCGAAGGGGATCGGCGCGAGCGATCCGTCGGGCAGCCGGGCGTGCATGCCCGCCATCCGCGCTTTCTGGTCGTCGCTCGGCGTGAAACCGGTGTCGGTCATCCCGAGCGGTCCGAGCACATTCTCCGCGAGGTACGCGTCGATCTTCTGGCCGCTGACGGTTTCCACGATGCGACCGACCCAATCCGTATTGATGCCGTACTCCCACTTCTCGCCCGGATCGAAAGTCAACGGCACGGCCAGTGCTCCGTCCAGGAGCGTGAAGATGCTCGGCGCACCCGTCACTTCGTTGTAACGCACGATGCTTTCGTTCCAGATCTCGTACGCGAAGCCGGCGGAATGGGTCAACAGATGGCGCAACGTGATGGGGCGTTTCGCGGGCCGAAGCCGTGGCGTGCCGCCCTCATCGAAACCTTCCAAGACCTGAGGCGAATCGAGGCCGGGCACGACCGTGCCAAGCGGCGCATCGAGAGCGAGTTTGCCCGCCTCGACGAGTTGCATCGCCGCGACCGACGTGATCGCCTTCGTCATCGACGCGATCCAGAACATCGTGTCCAACGACATATCGGCGTCCGCCCCGACGGTCCGCTTCCCGAACGCGCCCTGATAAAACGGTTCGCTACCGCGCGTTGCAAGCGCGACGACGCCGGGAACGCGTCCGGTGGCGACGGCTTCCTGAAGCGTCGAACTGATCCCCGAAACAGTCTGCATACAAATCCTCATGTTTGAAGAGTGTAAACGCATATTGCGGCGAACTGCATATAAGTACTGGGCGCGAACGCCGTTCCTGCGTAGAACGTAGTCTACCGATTCGACGGCGAATTCACAAGAGCGCCACCCGATTAGCTAAACCGTGGCGCTATTGATACGAGATGACGAAGAGGTAGATGTCGCTCGCGTTCGCGGAGAACGAGCCGCTGGCAACCGTCCCGAAGGTGATCGTCTGGCCGCTAATCGTTCCCGTGACTTGCGAACCGATCTGCGCGCCGCTGCTCTGATCGTAGAGCGTTTCGTAGACTTGATTGCTCGAACTCAACGTGAGCAGCGTCGTCGGCAAGGTCACGCTGGAAATCGAGAAATAGCCGGAGAAGTTCACGGCTTCGTTGAGCTGGAGCTCGGCGTAGACGATCGGCGTGCCCGTCGGCGTTCCCGGTAACGTGGGCTCGACCGTCGTCAGCGTGTACGTGCCCGTGCCGCTATTGTTGCTCGGGTAGAGGAGCGTGGAGGCCAATCCCGTCGATGAGAGCGGCACCGAACCGCCATTTGTCGCGAGCGTGACCGACGTCGTCACCGTCAAGCCGGCGAAGCTGCTCGACGTCGGATTCGGTCCTGAGCCCGGGACTGCCGCGAAGTGGTGGCACCCCGCAAGCGCGAGCGCGGCCGCGGACGAAAGCGTGCATATAAAGAGCCCACGGCGCAGATCGATACTCATGCGTTGCTCTATACGGCGCGGCTTCCGGAGACCTTCTTGCGTTACGCCGAGCTCGCGCGGGTCGGTGCTTCGTCGCGCAATCGGCGTCCCAATTCGTCGTGATCGGTGCGATCGATCGTCAGCGGTGTGATGCTGACGTGATGGTCGCGCACCGCGGCGAGATCGGTGCCGGTTACGATGTCGGCGGGATCGAACGAACCCCATAACCAGTAATACGTGCCACCGCGCGGGTCGGTCCGCCGCTCGACTCGGTCCTGATACGACTTGCGGCCCTGGCGGACCCAGCGATCGCCCCGCAATTCGGCATCGGGCAGATTGGGCACGTTGACGTTGAGCAAGGTCAGTCGCGGCAAGCCGCTCGTCAGAACGTCGCGCGCCAGGCGGACGGCCACGCGCGCCGCCGTATCCCAGTGGTGATCGCGCGCGTGCTCGGGCCAACTGGCTGCCAGCGAGATCGCCAGCGACGGAACGCCGATGATCACGCTCTCGATCGCCGCCGCGACGGTGCCCGAGTAGTTGAGGTCGTCCCCGATATTGGCGCCGCGGTTGATACCGCTAACGACGAGCGACGGGAGTCCGCCGCACAGATCGAAGGCTCCGACGACCACGCAATCGGCCGGCGTGCCCGAGCAGCGATAGGTCTTGACCGAACGCTCCTGCACTTCGGAGACCCGCACGGGATGCTTGATCGAAATCGAGTGGCCGATCCCGCTGTTGTCACGGTCGGGCGCGACGACCGTCACGTCGCCGACGTCGCGCAACGCTTCCGCGACGGCGATCAGGCCGAAGCTCGTGTAGCCGTCGTCGTTGGTAACCAGAATCTTCGGACGGCTTACGTGGCGGGCGTTTCGGTCGCCTTGACCAAACTCGAAAGGACGAACGAGACGATGGAAAGCACCAGTGCGCCGACAAAGGCCGAGCCGAAGCCGTCGACGGTCAAGCCGAGATGGAGGTGCGCGACCAAATAGAACGTGAACGCGTTGATCACGAACGTGAAGAGTCCCAGCGTCAGTAGCACGACCGGCAACGTCAAGATGATCAGCAAGGGGCGCACGACGGCGTTGACGATGCCGAGGATCAGTGCGACGATCACCGCCGCCGTGAAGGACGCGAGATGCACGCCGGGGAGGACGTACGCCACAATCACGAGCGCGATCGCATTAACAAGCAAGCGGATGATGAAATTCACTATTCTGTCCTTTCGGTCAAACGTTACGTCGGCGCGGTAAGCGCTGCCTTCACCGACGACGCGAGCGCGGGCGTCATGCCCTTGACCGCGGCGATCTCGTCGACGCTGGCGCGTTTGAGCGCGCCGACCGACCCGAACGCGATGAGCAAGCGTTTGCGCCGCACCGGCCCGACGCCCGAGAGCGCATCGAGGGCCGACTGCGTCATCGCGCTGCCGCGCCGCTTACGATGGTATTCGACCGCGAACCGATGGGCTTCGTCGCGGATGCGCATGACCAGATGCAAGCCCGGCGATCCCGGCGGCAAAACGATCGGTTCCGCTTGACCCGGGATGAAGAGCCACTCGTGTTCTTTGGCCAGCCCGGCGACCGGGATGCCCCAGAGCTCCAACTCTTCCAACACCTCGACCACGGCGTTGAGCTGCCCCTTTCCGCCGTCGATCAACAGCAGGTCGGGCCGGTGGTGGAACTTCTCCTTCTTACGCAATTCGGCTTCGAGCGTCGCGCGCGCGCCGTTCTCGACGATGCTGGCCGGATCTTCCTCACCCGGCGCGTTCGTATCGGCGCGCAAGTAGCGCAGCCGGCGGCGCAAAGTCTCCTGCATCATCGCGAAGTCGTTCGAACCAAGATCGTAGCGAATCTTGAACCGCCGGTAATCGCTCTTCTTCGCACGGCCTTCGACGAAGACGACCATCGAGGCGGTCGGATTCGTGCCTTGGATGTTCGAGATGTCGTAACACTCGATGCGGTGCGGGGCATCTGGCAGGTCGAG
>Ga0116227_10007163_pt1 | contig 21973 bp, 21 predicted proteins | sample S1TSphgellanicum_FD_89693 | JGI IMG/M metagenome (GOLD analysis project Ga0116227, IMG submission 89693) | Host-associated microbial communities from peat moss isolated from Minnesota, USA - S1T2_Fb - Sphagnum magellanicum MG | ecosystem: Host-associated > Plants > Peat moss > Unclassified...
GGCGTCAAACGCGTCGTCGTCGTCATGGAACATACCGCCAAGGACCAGCCCAAGCTCTTGCACCGCTGCACGCTGCCGCTGACCGGCTCGGCTGTCGTCGACATGGTGATCACCGATCTCGGCGTCTTCAATATCGACAAGGCGGGCCCTGGCGGCATGGTGCTCGTCGAGCTCGCCGACGGCGTGAGCCTCGACGAAATCAAGGCGAAGACGCAAGCGACCTTCTCCGTCGCGCCGGGTCTCGCATCGAAAGCGGCCTGACGTCAAAGAAAGTCCCCGTCGATACGGCACACGAAAATTTGCGGAGAGCGATCCCTTTCCCTATGGGAGAAGGCTTCGAGCCCTCGTGTGAGGGATGAGGCAGGACGTATTCCGCATGACGCATGACGAGTCCATGGTGGGCAATTTCGGCATCGGGCAACCGGTTCTGCGGACCGAGGATCCGATCCTCGTGCGCGGTGCCGGCCGCTATGCCGACGACATTAGGGTGGAGGGGCAAGCCTATGCCTATATCCTGCGCAGCCCGGTCGCCCACGGCATCCTGAAAAGCCTCGATCTCGCGGCTGCGCGCGACATGCCGGGCGTGCTGCATGTCTTCGCCGCCGACGAGATGGCTAAAGCCGGCTTCGGCCTCTTGAAATGCCGCATCGTCATCCCGAACCATGATGGCTCGCCCATGAAGGCACCCGACCGTCATGCGCTCGCCGAAGGCAAGGTGCGCTATGTCGGCGATCCCATTGCCTGTATCGTCGCCGAGACGGTGGCGCAGGCGAAAGACGCCGCCGAGGCCATCGGCATCGACATCGAAACGCTGCCAGCCGTCACGTCGCCGCGGGCCGCAGCAGAAAACGGCGCACCGCAAATCTTCGACGAAGCGCCCGGCAATTTGCAGCTCGATTTCCGCTATGGAGATCCCGACAAGGTCGCGGCCGCCTTCGCCAAAGCCGCGCATGTGACACGGCTCGCGATTCTCAACAATCGTCTCGTCTGCAATCCGATGGAGCCGCGCGCCGCCGTCGCCTCCTACGATGCGCAAGCGGGCTACACGTTTCAGGTCTGCTCGCAAGGCGTCATGAACCTGAAGGGCCAGCTTCTCGGCGACGTGCTGCCGGCAGGCGAGAAGGTGCGGGTTTTGACCGCCCAAGTCGGCGGCTCCTTCGGCATGAAATTCGCCGTCTATCCCGAATATGTCTGCATCCTGCACGCGGCGAAGACGCTCGGCCGTCCCGTCAAATGGACGGACGAGCGCTCGACGAGCTTTCTGTCCGACCAGCACGGACGCGATCATGAAGTGGTGGGCGAGCTCGCGCTCGACGAAAAGGGCCGGTTCCTCGCGGTGCGCGTCACGCTTTATGCCAATGTCGGCGGCTATCTCAGCACCGTCGGCACGCTGATGCCGACACGCAACATCGTCACCAACATTATCGGCCAATATCGCACCCCGCTCGTCGAGGTCGTGACGAAATGCATGTTCACCAACACGACGCCGATCGGCGCCTATCGCGGCGCCGGCCGGCCGGAAGCCAATTATTTCATGGAGCGGCTGATCGACGTCGCCGCCGCCGAAATGGGCATCGACAAGATCAAGCTCCGCCGCCTCAACCAGATCAAGCCGAAGGAGATCCCCTATAAGGCGCCGAGCGGGCAGGTCTATGATTCGGGCGAGTTCACCGCGCTCATGGATCGCGCCCTCGAGGTCGCCGATTGGAAGGGCTTTCCCGCGCGCAAAAAGGCGAGCGCCAAGAAAGGCCTGCTGCGCGGACGCGGCATAGGCTGCTTTCTCGAGGCGACGGCGGGCCCGATGCCCGACATGGCGGCCTTGCGCTTCGAGGCAGACGGCACCGTCACGATCCTCACCGGCACGCTCGATTACGGGCAAGGCCATGCCGCGGCCTTCGCGCAGGTTCTCACCACGCATCTCGGCGTGCCGTTCGATAAGATCCGCCTGCTGCAAGGCGACAGCGACCAGCTCGTCCAAGGCAGCGGCAGCGGCGGCTCGCGCTCCATCATGAATAGCGGCGCGCATATCATCGCCGCGGCGAACGAAGTGATCGAGCGCGGCAAGTCGATCGCCGCTCATGTGCTCGAGGCGGCGGTCGCAGATATCGAGTTCTCGCGCGGGCGCTTCGCGATCGCCGGCACGGACCGCGATATCGGCGTGCTGGAGCTCGCAGCCAAGCTGCGCACCGGCTTGCGTCTCCCGGACGACCTGCCGCAAACGCTCGATGCAACGCATCTGAGCCCGGGCCTCAGCTCGGCCTATCCGAACGGGTGCCATATTTGCGAGGTCGAGATTGATCCGGACACCGGCGTGACGGAGGTTGTCAGCTATATTGCGGTCGACGATTTCGGGACGATCATCAATCCGCTTCTCGTCGACGGGCAATTGCATGGCGGCATCGTGCAGAGCATCGGGCAGGCCTTGATGGAACGCACGGTCTATGACGACGACGGACAGCTCCTCTCCGGCTCGTTCATGGACTATGCGCTGCCACGTGCCGACAATGTGCTGAGCTTTTACTCGGAGAGCCGGCCGACGCTTGCAACGACCAATCCGCTCGGCGCGAAAGGCTGCGGCGAGGCCGGCTGCGCCGGCGGCCTCACCGCGGTTATGAGCGCCGTCAACGACGCGCTGAGCGCCTACGGCATCCGGCATATCGATATGCCGGCGACACCGCTCGCCGTGTGGAAGGCGATTCAAGCGGCGAAGGCGACGGCCACTGCGTCTTGACGGCCGCCGCGATCTGCGGCTCGAATACAAACACGACCGGATTTGCGTCTGAGGTTTTGAGCCCAGCACTACGCGTCATTTGACGCGCCGCCAAAGCAAACGGCGCACGCGCCGCCCTCTCCCCTGCTCGAATATATCCGACCGATACCAAGCGGCCTCCTCTTCGAGAAAGGCCGCATAGGCGGGGTCGTCTGGGTTTCGGGCTATGACTTCGTCCGCGAGGCGCTCGATTTCAGCGCTGGGGATGCGGTAGGGGCGATAGCGAAATTCGTAGATTTGCCAGCCGAGCGCGCCAATTACGGGCGCAAGCACGACGAGCAACTCCAACCATCCTACCAAATCCCTTATCGTCATGCCGGCAACCTCCGACATGATGAATATAGTCTACAGACGTTCCCAGCGGAACCAAAATGTAGACGATAGTCCGTAGACGATTAATCTACATCCGCGCGCCATGCCGGGCATGGCCGAAATTCGGAAAATCGTCGGGGAGAACGTTCGGCGCGCGCGGATCGCCGTCGGACTCAGTCAGGAGGCGCTTGCCGACAGCGCCGAAATCGATCGGACCTACGTATCGGGCGTCGAACGAGGCTTACGCAACCCGAGCATCACAATCATCGCGAAGCTAGCGAAGGCGTTGAGCACCACGCCCCCGATGCTACTGACACCGGGAGCGAAATTTGCGAAACAAAAAGGCAAAGAATAGCGGCGCTCTTTGCGAGTGGCGACCGGCGCACAATGATCTCGGCCGGCGCATCGGCAAAGCCGATCACGTTTTAACTTCGGTGCGCTGTCAGATTCTGGATCTGTGCGAACACCGTCGTCGCGTCTTCGATCGCGATGAATTGCGGCGTCGGATCAAGCGTCGGCGTCCATATCGAGAGTCGATTGGCACGCCAGAAAGGCGCAGCTTCTCCAAAGAGGATGGTTCCGCGTCCAGCGCCGGCTTCGGCGAGGCTCGTCGTGGGAAGCCGATCGAGCTGGATCGCAACGAGCTTTCCCATTGGTGGGGCGCGTTCAATGAGGATACGCTTGTTCGTGACGGCATAACGGATACGCGCGCGCAGCCACGCATCAACGAAGAACCGCCCGATCACGAAATAGAGACCAATCAGCAGGAAGCCACCCCCGAAAAACTTAAAGAAAACCGGGGCGTGCGGCATGCTGATGGCAAAGGTCTCCCAAAAGACGATGAAGCCGATCCACACGAGGCTGAAAGGAACCAGAAGCCAGTCGCGTCGGCTGAGAAGAAATCCCTGCTGCGGTCGCCCGGTCCAAAGCATTTTCTCGTCGTTCAAAAGCTTCGTCTGCAACGCGTCGGATGTCATCTTCGGTCACGCGGCGTGCAAATGCCGCCCTTCGGGTCGTTATATCGCAAAGCCCCACGTCGCGCGGCGTGCGCGATCTCACGTGAGCCAAATCAGCGCGGGGATGCGGTAGCGGCGATAGGGGCGCAAGCACGACGACCTATCCAAACCATACGATAGTCCGTGGAGGATCAGTCTACATCCGAGCGCCATGCCTGGATGCGCGGATCAAGTCCGCGCATGACGTCTAATGACTGAGTATGAGCATCCGATGCTCTAGCGGCACTGAGACCAAGTTTCATCTGCGTTTCAGCGACGGCATGTGACAATAACGATGTCTCCGTATTGCTATCCTTAAGTGCATCCCCGCATCACCCCGCCTGCTGCGCCTGCCATTCCGGCATGCCGCCCGCGACCTGCGTCTCGAAGAGACGCTGGTAGAAACCGTTCGGGCGGCGCACGAGGCTCGCATGCGTGCCGTCCTCGACAATGCGGCCATGGTCGAAAACGAGGATACGGTCGAGCGCCTGCACCGTCGAAAGCCGATGCGCGACGACGATGGTCGTGCGCCCCGAGGACAGCCGCTCGATCGCCTCGCGGATATAGAGTTCCGACACCGAATCGAGGCTCGACGTCGCCTCGTCGAGCACGAGGATCGGCGTATCGGCGAGGATGGCGCGGGCGATCGCGACGCGTTGGCGCTCGCCGCCTGAAAGCTTCACGCCGCGCTCGCCGACCAAGGTCGCATAGCCATGCAGCAGCCGATGAATGAAGATATCGGCGTGGGCAAGGCGAGACGCCTCGCGGATTTCAGCCGGTGAAGCCTGCGGCCGGCCGAACGCGATATTCTCATCGAGCGGCCGATGGAACAGGATCGGCTCCTGCGCCACGATGCCGATCGCCTCGCGTAGCGAGGCCTGCGTCACCTTCGCGATATCCTGCCCGTCGATCAGGATGCGGCCGGCATCGAGATCGAACTGGCGCTGCAGCAACTTGACGAAGGTCGACTTGCCGGCGCCAGAGGCGCCGACAAGGCCGATCCGCTCGCCCGGCCGGATCGTCAGCGAGAAATCGTCATAGAGCGGCACGCCTGCGCCGGGATAGCCGAAGCTGACGCCCTCGAAAACGATCTCACCGCGCTTCACCTCGAGCTTTTTGGCAGATGGCGCATCGGCGATCTCGGACGGCGCATCGGCAAAGCCGATCACATCTTCCATCTCGTTGACGGATTTTTGCACATTGCGCACCTGCTGGCCGATATCGCGGAGATAACCGTTGATGAGCGCTTGCATGGTCAGCAGGCTTGCGACATCGCCGGTGCTCATCCGGTCCTGCGACCAGAGGAACAAGCCCGTCGTCAGCAAAGCGGCCTGCATGAGAATGAGCACGCCCGTTTGCGCGACGCCGACGACCGCTCCGCGGTTCCAATTCGTCACCGCACGCAACTTCCACTCGTCGACGACGCGCGCGAACGCATCGTCCTCCCGTGCCTCCGCGGCAAAGCTTTTGACGACCTGGTTGCCCGAGATCGAATCGGCCAGGCGGGCGGAGAGCGCCGAGTCCATATATTGCGCGGCGCGTGCGGCAGGCCCGATCCAAGTGAGCGACAGAGCGATGCTGACGACGAGAAAGACCGCGATGCCGCAGAGCGCGACGACGCCAAGGAGCGGCCAACGCCAGAAGAACAGCGCGGTCACGCCGAGGATCATGATCGCGGCGGGCGCCAGATTGAAGATCAGCGTGTCGGTCATCGAATCGAAGGCCCACATGCCGCGCGTGATCTTGCGCACGGTCGCGCCGGCAAAGGCATTGGCATGCCAATCGGCGGAAAAACGCTGCACCCGCGCGAAGGCGTCGCGCACCAGCGCGACCATGGCGCGCGCCGAGATGTGGTTGATCAGGAAGGCGACGACGTTGCGCAGCACCTGGAACGCGATGATGATCCCGATAAAAAGCGCGAGCGCGGCCAGCGCGCGCGTGACGTCGCGCTCGCTAGAGGCGACCGCGTCGACGAGGCGGCCCGCCGCGAGCGGGCCCAGCACGTCGACAAGAGTCGAGGCGAAGCGCGCGGCGATCAGCACCGCGCAGAGGCGCGGCGACAAAAGCCAGTAATGCATCGAGAAGCGCAGAGCGCGCCAATAGGCCGAAGACATGATCGTGCGGAGCGGCGTAAACCGCTCTGCTCCCTGAAATTGTGGGCATAGCCCTTCATGGATGAGGGGAAGCGAATCCGATGCCGCACGTCTTTGGGCGCAGACATTTACTCGCGATAAAGTATCAATGTGGCGCGAACCGGGCCGCGGCGCTCCACATTAGCGAGGAAATGCGCTGCTTTCACTCCGCGACGCGGTAGGCCGCTCACTTCGATTTCATCTGCGCGATCGCGCGGTCATAGGTCGCGATGTCGAAGAGGCCTTCGGTCGAGGGCGCTTGCGCGAAATCGCCGAGCTCGACCTCGTAGGCGAGCATGGCGCGCGTCGCTGCCTCGATCTCGCGCGGATTGGTGACGAAACCGACATTTTTCGAGGTCAGCGATCTGGCGATCAGCGCCGTATCGACAAGGCCGCCGCCCAGCACTTTCTGCACATAGCCGGCGGCGACATCGGGTTCCTTGCGGATCGTTTCGGTCGCCTCGACATAAAGCTGGATGAGCTTCATGACCGCGTCCGGGTGCGCGGTCTTGAGCGCGCCGGTCACGGCGAGCGCGGTGCCGGGAATATTCGGGAACATGTCGGCGCCGTTGATGATCAGCTTCAGGCGCGGATCACGCGCGAGCACGATCGTCAGCGCCGGCTCGAGCACGGTCCCGCCATCGATCCCATTGGCGAGGATCGCGCCCTGCATCGCTTCGATCCCCATCGGCACGATCTCGACATCGCCGCGCGCCACATGATGCTGCACGAAGAGCCAATGATTGAGGAGAACGTTGGGGACGCCTCCGGGCGGCAGGGTCGCGAGCTTCGCCGGGCGTCCACGTTTCGCTTTGAAGGCAGCGAAGGCCTTGGCGACCTCGACGGTCTGCGGCGTGAGATCCTCGCCCAGCGCCGGCGTCACCACGAAGCCGGAACCTGCCGTCGAGGAGCAGGCCACGACCGACGTGTCGATCCCCTTGGCGCGCGCAACTGCGATGGGCGCGAGCCCGATGACCATGGCGTCGAACGTGCGCGAGGCGAGCGCCTGCACGGCGCTCGCACCCGTATCGAATTTGGTGAGGGTTATGGCGAGGCCGTCGCGCTTGGCGGCGCCCGATTCCGTGAGCACGAAGAGCGCGCTGACGCCGATGACGGGCACATAGCCGATGCGCAGCGCCAACGCCGGCTGCTGCGCCCGCGCCGGCCCGAGGCCGCAAAGGGCGCCGCTCGTGGCGAACGTGAAGCTGCGGCGGGTCAGCATCGATGATCTCCTCAGGCGGGGACGATTTCAGTCATCGGCGCTTCGCGCCATGGCCGATGGTTGACACAGACGACGCGCCAACGATAGCGCGCATGATCGCCGCCGACATGATCGAGCCGGGTAATGCCGCAATTATCGGTTCTGAAGGTCAGGCCGGCCTCCGGCTCGGCATCCATCGCGATCGTCAGCGCAGCACGGATCGTGCCCCCATGCGCCACCACGACGATGTCGCGCCCAGCATGCGCCTCGGTCAGCGTTTGGATTGCCGGGCGCACGCGTTCGACGACATCGGCGAAACTCTCGCCGCCCGGCGCGCGCTCATGCGCCGGGCAATACCAGAAACTATGCGGCGCACGCGGCCGGCCCGCGAAGAATTCCTGCCTGTCGACACCTTGCCAGAGTCCGAAATTCTGTTCGGCGAAAGCCTCGATTTCGAGGCTCTCGGCGGGTGCGCCGCCGCGCGCTACGTGGATTGCAGCAGCCGTCGCCTTGGTGCGGGTCAGATGCGTCGTCACCCACAGCGCGTCGTCGGGCAAGGCCTGCGCCAGGCTCTCGAAAATATGCGGCGCGTCGCAATCCGCCTCGAGATCGCTCTGGCCATAGATGCGCCCCCCGTCGTCGCGCACCGGCGCATGGCGCACCCACCACCAGCGCGTCGTCATCGATCGATCGGCCCAAGGCGATTGCACCATGCTGCATCCTTATTCGTGTTTTGCGAAAGCTGCGGCCCTTTTTAGAGCATTCGGCCGCAATGTCGCCACCACCCGCGACCCCTTGCGCCTTTCGACAAATCTGGCGGCAAAACCGAACGAGGCCGGTTGACGGCAGCGCTTATTTTAGGAAGTCTCCGCCGGGTCGGCCCCTTCGCGGCCGGCTTTGCGGGAGTACGGCCCATGGCCACCAAAGGCATATCGATTTTCGGCACATCGATTTTCGGCTTGGCCCTCGCCGCGGCGCTGGCGCTCAACGCTCCCGCAATGGCGCAGACGCCCTCCCCCGCTACCCCGGCAACCAAGCCAGCCCCGACGACCACAACGGCCCCGGCTACGGCGTTGATCGACATCAATTCGGCGAGTGCCGCCGACCTTCAGAGTCTGAAGGGCATCGGCGACAAGCGCGCCGCCGACATCATCAAAGGCCGGCCCTATCGCGGCAAAGACGACCTCGTGCGCAAGAAGATCGTTCCCGCTGCCGTCTATAACGACATCAAAGACCAGATCATCGCCAAGCAGAAATAGACGGCCTCGAGCGGCGTCTCGCATTCCGTGAGTAAGCGCGACGGCAACGCGACGTCTGAAAATATGCGGGTGCCGACTTTTGGAGACGCGGGCTGCGCCTTGAGGGTGAGGTGAGCCCTGTCGGCCATGGCTGTTCCTACCAAGGCAACCGCCCTACATGAAGCGGACATGCCCCCGCAAAGCCGATCCCGAAAGCTGGAGTTTTCATGTTTCCGAAGCCCGCTCCCGAATTGAAGCCGAACACCTATGCTTTCGAATCGAGCCCAATGGTGAAGGCGACGGGCTTTCGCGAATATGACGCGCGCTGGCTGTTCGAGAAGGAAATCAACCTGATGGGCGTGCAGGCGCTCGGCCTGGGGCTCGGCACGCTTTTGCATGAAATGGGCGTGAAGCCGGAAGTCGTCACCGGCCACGATTTCCGTTCCTATTCGGCGTCGATCAAATACGCGCTCGCGACGGGGCTCATGGCGGCAGGCGTGAAGGTTCACGATATCGGCCTCGCGCTTTCGCCGATGGCCTATTTCGCGCAATTCGATCTCGACGTGCCGGCTGTCGCCATGGTCACCGCATCACATAATGACAATGGCTGGACGGGGGTGAAGATGGGTGCCCAGCGCCCCGTCACCTTCGGGCCCGACGAGATGACGCGGCTCAAGGACATCGTGCTCGGAGCGAGCTTCCGGTACGGCGACGGCGGCGGCTATCGCTTCGTCGAAGATTTTCCCGCCCGCTATATAGCCGACCTGACGAACCGCCCGAAGATTACCCGCAAGCTGAAGGTCGTCGCTGCTTGCGGCAACGGAACGGCCGGCGCATTTGCGCCAACCGTGTTGCAAAAGCTCGGCTGCGATGTCGTGCCGCTCGACGCCGAGCTCGACTTCACATTTCCGCATTACAATCCCAATCCTGAAGACTTGAAGATGCTGCACGCCATGGCGGATAAGGTGCGCGAGGTCGGCGCCGACCTCGGCCTCGGCTTCGACGGCGATGGCGACCGCTGCGGCGTCGTCGACAATCACGGCGAAGAGATCTTCGCCGATAAGATCGGCGTCATGCTCGCGCGCGATCTCTCGAAGCTGCATCAAGGCGCCATCTTCGTCGTCGACGTGAAATCGACTGGGCTTTTTGCGACCGATCCCGTGCTCGTGAAACAGGGCGTCAAGGCGGATTACTGGAAGACCGGTCACTCTTATATCAAGCGTCGCGTCACCGACCTCAAGGCACTCGCCGGGTTCGAGAAATCGGGGCATTTCTTTTTCAATGCGCCAATCGGGCGCGGCTATGATGACGGGCTCGTCACCGCGATACACATCCTCGAAATGCTCGACCGCAATCCGACGAAATCGATGGCCGAGCTTTATGGCGAGCTGCCAAAGACATGGGGCTCGCCGACAATGTCGCCGCATTGCGACGACGAAACGAAATATGGCGTCGTCGACAAGGTCGTCGCCCGCTTCAAGCGGATGCACGAGAACGGCGAGACGCTGACCGGCCAGCCGATCCGCGATCTCGTGACGGTCAACGGCGTGCGCGTCACCGCCGCGGACGGGACATGGGGGTTGGTGCGCGCTTCCTCCAACAAGCCCGAACTCGTCGTCGTCGTCGAGAGCCCCGTCTCCGAGGCACGGATGCGCGAGATGTTCACCGCTGTCGACGGTGTGCTGCGCGAAAATCCGGAGGTCGGCGCGTATAATCAGACACTTTAGCCCAGATCACCTGTGAATCGTCTCCGCGTGGAGAAGGCGATCGGCCAGCCTACTTGCCGCCGGCGGCTTGATCGTTGCGGGCTTTAATCTGCCCGGCCGTGTCGCCGAAATATTTCGGATCGTCGCCAAGCTTCACCGTCGGCTGGCAACGCGGCGCGCATGTATAGGACTGACGGTCCATGCCGCGCTGGACGATCAGCGCATTGGTGCCGGCGACGACGCGGATCGTCGATTCGGCGACAGGATTGCCGGCGCCATCGAGCGCGATGAGATTGGTCTCGCCGAATCCTTTCCCGGTCACGATCATCGTGCCGCCCTGCTTGAGCAGGGTCACGTCGGCGATAATCGGATTGCCGATTATGAGCGTCTGGCTATTGGCCGGAATTTTCACGACCCGCGCCTGGTCGACGGTAACGACCAGGGTTTCCCCATCCGCGCGCGCATTCGGCACGCTTCCCACCAGCATGCCCGCGACGAGAAAAGACGAAAAGTATAAACTCGATTTGGACGAACGCATAACTCAGCCCTCGATACGCTGGGAGCAGATCGCGATGTGCGCGTGAAAGCGTCCGACTTCGGTCGGCCGCGGCCTTCTCGACAAGATGCGATGAAACCAGCAAATGGTGAATTTTCGCTGAAGCCGCGCACAGCGAAGTGATCGCAGAGCGATTTACGCTTGCTGCGGCAGCGCTCATCTCCCCTTGAATTCCGGGCATTTCGTGCGTTCGGATGCCTGCAGCGCAGCACTTTCCGCTATCACGTTTTAGAATGTACCGATTAACGCGTTTGCAACGACTGCACCGTAGTATCCAGCTCATTCCAGTGACGCAACTCGATCAAAGTTGAGCTGGAGGCCTCGAGAGTCGGGAAGTAGGAGTCACCCATGAAAAACCTGTTTTCGCGTTTTGTTACGGACCAGTCTGGCGCGACCGCTATCGAATACGGCCTGATCGCCGGTTTGATCGCCGTCGTCATCATTGCCTCCGTCAAGGCGGTCGGCACCAACTTGACCACCAAGTTCAACGCTATCGCCGGCAACTTGACCTAATATCCCTCGGGTCATCGGGTTCGTGTCACTTACGAAGCCGTTCCCGCCCTGGCTTCGGGCATAGCCGGATGGATGCGCAAGCGAGCCTTCGGACTAGGGCCAACCGGCATGCAGGATTTTTCAAAGTGCGGCCTCCGCCTTCCGGGGTCGCACTTTTCTGCGGGGCGAGCGCCAATGCTCGCCTACATGTTGACCGCAATGCGAGGCGCGAGGGAGATATGGGCGTAATGGCCGATACGGCGATTCTGGTGCTTTTTCCAGTGCTCATGATCTTTGCGGCGTTTTCCGATCTGTTTACGATGACGATCTCGAACCGGGTGTCACTGGCGCTTGTCGCGATCTTCTTCGCTTTGGCATTCGTGCTGCGCATGCCTTTTACCGAGATCGGCTGGCATGCCGCCTGCGGCGCAGCGGTCCTCACCTGCACCTTCGCCATGTTTTCCTTCGGTTGGATCGGCGGCGGCGATGCCAAGCTCGCGGCCGCGACGGCGCTTTGGGTCGGTTTCGATCATCTCGCCGATTACGGGCTGTTCGCCTCGCTTTTCGGCGGTATCCTGACCCTCTTGATCTTGCTGCTTAGGCGCTGGCCGCTGCCGACCTGGACCGAGGCCGCCCCCTGGCTCAGCCGCCTGCACGATAAGACGAGCGGTGTTCCCTACGGCATCGCGCTGGCGCTCGCCGGGCTCATGGTCTACCCGGACACCGGCGTCTGGCTCGCCGGGGCGTGAGCGGCGCCTTTTCTGAGGCGGCTTGACTCGCAAGGATAGACGGGCAGTCTCGACATCCGGCCGGCTGCGGCTGCGATCGAGAGCCTGGAGACCTGCGATGCGACCGCTTCCAATTCTTGTTCTCGGATTGACGGTTTGCGCCTTCGGTTCGCCGCAGACGGCACGCGCTGAGGACAAAGCCTTGTATGTCGTGACCTATTTGGAGGTGGTGCAAAGCGCGGCCGACGCCACAGCGCACGCGCTGGGCGACGAAGCCGCGCTGAGCCGCAAAGCCGACGGGATGCAGGAGATTCGCGTGCTGCGCGAAACCGGCCGCAGCACTCGTTTTGCTATCCTCGAAAACTGGGCGGATCGCGCAGCATTTGAGGCGCATGAACAGGATCCGCATGTGAAGGACTTCCAAAGCGCGCTTGCCGCAACGGAGACGGCCCCGCCGGACCGACGGATATTGACCGCGCTCTGGCGTTCCTCCGCGCCGGCCAGCCCGACCGCCGCTGCGGTTTGGGTCGTCACCCATGTCGACGTGACACCGCCGAACACCGACAAGGCCGCCGCGATGCTCGAGACGCTCGCGTCGGCAAGCGCGAAGGAAGCCGGCGGCCTTCGTTTCGACGCGATGCGGCAAGCCGACCGCGCCAATCATTTCACGCTCGAAGAAGCCTGGGCGGATGAAGCGGCATTCGCGGCGCATCAGACGGGAAACGCCGCGAAATCTTTCCGCATGGCGGTTGGGCCGCTGCTCGGCGCGCTCTATGATCAAAGGATCTATCGCACCGTAGATGCTCTGGAATAAGGCTTCAACCCTCGACCCGTCCCGGCGTCACCCACAGCATCTGCCGGCCTGCGGGCATGTCGGCAAAGGTCGCTTCGTCCGCCCCCGTCATCCAGACTTGGCTCTTGAGCGTCGCAAGCTTGTCGAATAAGGCGCGGCGGCGGACCGGATCAAGATGCGCGGCGATCTCGTCGAGCAGAATGAGCGGTGCGATCGCGCTCATTTCGGCGACGAGCTCCGCATGCGCGAGCACGAGGCCGACGAGAAGCGCCTTCTGCTCGCCGGTCGAGGAGCGTGCCGCTTCGGCTTGCTTGGGACCATGCGTGACGATGAGATCGGCCGCATGGGGACCGATCAAGGTGCGTCCGGCCGCGGCATCGCGTCCCCGATTGTCGCAGAGCATTTCGCGGTAGATCTCCTCGACCTCGAGCGCAGGGCGCGCCGCGACAAGGTTTTCCACGTCGCCCTTCAAGTTGAGCTCGGCCCAAGGAAACGGCGACGCGTCATCGCGTTCGGCGGCAATCAGGACCGCAAGCCGAGCCACGGTTTCCGTCCGCGCCGCGGCGACGGCGACGGCAAGCTCCGCCACCTCGCGCTCGGCGGCATCGAGCCAGGCACGGTCGGCACGGGGACCGTCTTCGAGCAGGCGATTGCGGTTGCGCAACGCCCGCTCCATGGCGTTGACGCGCGTGCCGTGCTCGGCATCGAGCGCTAGCACCAGCCGATCGAGAAAGCGCCGCCTTTCGCCAGCCGCTCCCCCGAAGAGACCGTCCATGGCCGGCGTCAGCCAGACGACGCGGATATGATCGGCGAAGGCGCGGATCGAGCCGACGGGCTCGCGATCGAGACGATAGCGCCGCGTCTGAGTGCCGTCGGACTGCGCTTCGAGACCGGTTCCGAGCTGCAGGCGGCCGGAGGGCACATCAAGCTCGAGCGAGATCGCGAAGGTGCCTTTGCCGCCGATACGGGCGCAGTCCGCGAGCTCGGCGCGGCGCAGCCCACGGCCGGCTGTGAAGAGCGACAACGCCTCGAGAAGGTTGGTCTTGCCAGCACCGTTGTCGCCGCAGAGCACGATCATTTGCGCATCGAGCGCGAGATCGAGCCCCGGATAGGAACGAAAATCCGCCAGAACCAGCCGCCGCACCGGTCTCATCGCGGTTTCGATCGTCGCTGGCGGAGTGAGGCTCGGCATGTGCCGGTTTGACATGGCGGCATGGCTTTATAAACCCTCTGCCGGGGAAAGACGGCGCTTCGCGGCGGCGTTTCCGCAGAAGGTTTTGACGCGAATGCCGCTTCTCTTGCGTGCGCGGATCGATAGCGATCTGCCGCTGCTCGCGGATCTCTGGGTCACGGCCTGGCGCGAGGCCATGCCGCAGATCGACTTCGAGGCACGCCGCGGCTGGTTTTGCGCCTATCTGCCGAAGCTCGAAGCCGAAGGCGCCCTGACGCTCTGCGCCGAGGATCGAAACGTGCTCGCAGGGTTCGTCACCTTCGACGCCCGGAGCGGCTATCTCGATCAGCTTGCCGTCGCACCGATCGCGCAGGGCACCGGCATTGCGCGCGCCCTCCTCGACGCGGCGAAAGCCCGTACACCGGGCATCATTCGTCTCGACGTCAATCAGGACAATGCGCGGGCGCTGCGTTTCTATGAACGCGAAGGGTTTCGGCGCCGCGCGCCCGGCCGCAATCCGAGCTCGGGCCTCGCGACCTGGCAGCTCGAATGGCGCAGATAATTTCCAGAGCAACGTTCGGCGCGCAAACCAGCAGAGTTTTGTGCTCTCGAGCGGCAGACGCCGCTCTATCCTTTTGTTTGTGCATCGGATTGATCCCAAAAACCGGGGCCACTTTTGGGTCCGATGCTCTACGCGGCGCTGCGTCCGTCCTTCAAAGCCGCGGCGCCGGTCTCGAATTGCAGTTTTGCGAGCCGCGCATAGAGCCCATCCTGCGCGATGAGCGACACATGCGTGCCTTCCTCGACGATACGGCCGTTCTCCATGACGAGTATGCGATCGGCGCCGAGCACGGTCGCGAGGCGATGCGCGATGACGAGCGTCGTGCGGCTCGCCATCAAGGTCTCGAGCGCCGTTTGGACCAAGATCTCGTTTTCGGCATCGAGCGCCGATGTCGCTTCGTCGAGCAGAAGCACTGGCGCGTCACGCAAGATGGCGCGGGCGATCGCAAGCCTCTGGCGTTGGCCGCCGGATAGGGTGATGCCGCGTTCGCCCACCGGCGTCTGATAACCGTCCGACAAGGCGCGGATGAAATCATGCGCGGCCGCGCGCTCGGCCGCATTCATCACCGCTTCGTCGCTCGCGTCCGGCAAGCCGTAACGAATATTTTCGGCGATCGACGTGCCGAAGACGACAGGATCCTGGGGCACGCTTTTGATGTGACGACGAAGATCGGCTGGATCGGCGGACTTGATATCGACTCCGTCGAAAAGGATTCGGCCCGCCACGGGATCGTAGAAGCGCTGGATGAGCTGAAACAAGGTCGATTTGCCGGCCCCCGACGGTCCGACGATCGCCACCGTCTCGCCCGGCCGGATCGTAAAGGAAAGATCGTGCAAAGCGGGTTCTTCGGCCCGCGTCGGGTAGGCGAAACCGACATGCTCGAAGGTGATTTCGCCCCGCGCGGGTGCCGGCAGCGCCTGAGCCGGCACGGGCGCTACGATTTTGGGCGCGATCGCCAAGAGCTCGGAAATGCGGCCGGCGGAGCCGGCCGCAGCCGAAAGCTCGCTGCCAACCTGGCTCAGCTCGCCCAGCGCGCTGGCGCCGAGAAGCGCATAGAGCACGAATTGCGAGAGAAGGCCCCCGGTCATTCGCCCGGCCAGCACGTCTTGCGCGCCGAGCCAGAGGACCGCGACGACACTCGCAAAGGCGAGGAAAATGATGATGGCGGTCAGAAGCGAGCGCGCGCCCGTGGCCGAGCGCGCGGCCTCATAGGCGGTCTCGACAGAGGCGCGGAAACGCGCGGCCGTCGCGGGCTCGGCGACGAAAGCTTGCATGACGCGCACGGCGCCGAGATTTTCAGCCGCAAAGGCGCTGGCATCGGCGAGCGTATCCTGCGCGGCGCGCGAGCGCCGCCGCACGGCACGGCCCGAGGCGACGAGCGGCAGCACGATGACCGGGATGGCGACGAGCACGAGCGCCGAAAGCTTGGGACTCGAATAGACCATCAGCGCCACAGCGCCCACGAAAAGAAAGAAATTGCGCAGCGCGACGGAGGCCGAGGCGCCGAAAGCGGTCTTGAGCTGCGTCGTATCGGCGGTGAGGCGCGAGACGAGCTCGCCCGTCCGCGCGGTGTCGTAGAAGCTCGCATCGAGCCGAGTGAGATGCTTGAAAAGGTCGGCGCGCAAATCCGCGACGACGCGCTCGCCGAGCGTCATGACCAAGTAGTAACGTGAGCCAGACGCCAAGGCGAGGACGCCGACCACGACGACCATGGCCGCGAAATAGGCATTGATCAGGCCGGCACTCTGCGCCGAGAAGCCGAAATCGATCATCCGGCGGACCGCGAAAGGGACCGTGAGGGTCGCCGCCGCCGCCGCCGTCAAAGCCAGGATCGCGGCGAGAATCCGCAACTTGTAGCGCATCGCATAGGGGATGAGCGTAAAAAGGGCTTTGAACGAGGTTTTTTGACGCCCCTCTGCGGAGGCTTTCGTCGCGGCGGTCTTTCTCATAGGGCGCTTATAGCCTCTCTTCGGCGCCGGCTCGACGGGGTTCGTTGTCGCGGCGTGAGCCCAGTTTTCCCTTGCGTCGCGATGGCCGTAAAGGGCGTTTTACACGTTTCTTTCACGTGATTTTGACAGAGGACGTGCGGGGTGGCGGAGGTCAAACCCGCAATGGGAGCTTAAGCTACCTCGACAGTCTCGTGTATCAACCGGCTGCAGCAGCCTTGCGCGCCTCGGCGCGAAGCCGAATCTGTCCAAAAAAATAATTCGACTTTTAGTCGGGTTTCTCTACGGGAAGCCCAGTGAAGGGCGGGAGCGGGATTAGGCGTGGCGGCGGACAAGATCCTGCTTACGGGAGCCAGCGGGTTCGTCGGCTCCGCCGTCGCGCATAAGCTCGTCCAGGCGGGCTATACGGTACGGGTTCTGCTGCGCCCGACAAGCGCACGAACCAACCTCGCCGATCTCGATGTCGAGGTCGTCGAAGGCGATATGCGCGACGAAGCCGTCGTCGGCAGCGCAATGCGCGGCATGCGCTACCTTTTACATGTCGCGGCCGATTATCGTCTCTGGGCGCGCGACCCCGACGAAATCGTCCGCACCAATCGCGACGGAACGCGCATCGTGATGCAATCGGCTTTGCACGCCGGCGTCGAGCGCATCGTCTATACGAGCAGCGTCGCGACGATCCGCGTCGCCGCGGGGTGCGTGGCCGACGAGACATCGCGGCTCGAGGCATGCGCGGCGATCGGCGCCTATAAGCGCAGCAAGGTCGTCGCCGAGCGCTTGGTCGAGGACATGATCAGCCGCGATCGGCTGCCGGCTGTCATCGTGCATCCCTCGACGCCGATCGGACCGCGTGACGTGAAGCCGACGCCGACGGGGCGTATCATCGTCGAGGCCGCCTCGGGCCGCATTCCGGGTTTCGTGGAGACGGGGCTGAACCTCGTTCATGTCGACGATGTCGCGGAAGGCCACCTCGCAGCGCTGCGGCACGGGCAGATCGGCGAACATTATATTTTGGGCGGCCAAAACGTCTCCTTGGCCGGCCTGCTCGGGGATATCGCCGCGCTTTGCGGTCGCAAGCCGCCCCGTGTATGCATTCCGCGTCCGCTTATCTATCCTCTAGCATTTGCGGCGCAGGCGATGGCGCATATAACCCGCCGCGAGCCCTTCGTGACACTCGACGGATTGCGGATGTCTAAGCAACGAATGTTCTTCAGCTCGGCCAAAGCGGAACGCGATCTCGGCTATCGCGCGAGGCCCTATCAGGAAGCGCTGGTCGAAGCCCTGAAATGGTTTCGCGTGCACGGCTATCTGGGATGAGCGCGACGGATCAACCGGCACAGACGCGGACGCATCGCAGCGAAAACTTCCCGGTCGCCTCGCTGCTCATCGCGCCTCGGCACCGGACGACGATCCTTGCTTTTTATCGGTTCGCCCGCGGCGCCGATGATATTGCCGACAGCCCGACCTTCACCGCCGACGAGAAGATCGCGCGGCTCGACGCCTACGAGGCAACGCTGCTCGGCAAGACCGATGCGATCGAGAATGCGCTGCCGTTACGTGCCGCGCTCGCTGAACGCAAGCTGTCGAGCCGTCACGCGAGCGATCTGCTGCGCGCCTTCCGGATGGATGCCGCGAAGACGCGCTATGCGACCTGGGACGAGCTGATGCATTATTGCGCCTATTCGGCTGCTCCGGTCGGGCGCTTCGTGCTCGACGTGCATGGCGAGGCGGAAACGACCTGGCCCGCCTCCGATGCGCTCTGCTCGGCCTTGCAGGTCATCAACCACATCCAGGACTGTGCGGCGGACCATCGAAATCTCGATCGCGTCTACATTCCACTCGATGCGATGGCGCGCGCCGGCACGAGCGTCGAAGCTCTTTCGGCGGCACAGGCATCGCCGGCCTTGCGCGCCTGCCTGAGGGACGTGACGCACCAAACCGCAAGCCTCGTCGCGCGGGGTGCCGGTCTGCCGGGCCAGGTGCGCGATCTCCGCCTTTGTCTCGAAACTGCCGTCATCTCGCATATTGCAGAGACGCTGACGCGCCTTCTGTTGGTGCGCGACCCGTTGAGCGAGCGCGTGCATTTGACCAAAGGCAGCCTCCTCGGCGTGACGCTTGCCGGCATGCTCGAAGGGCTGCGGAGCCGCACGCGGCGGAGAACACCGCTTTCGCCTTCGGGGCAGCGCGGCCTATGAGCCTTGAAAATGCCGGGCCGACCGGGCCAGAGGCCGCCAAGCGGGCCGCTGGCAGCTCCTTCTACGCCGCCATGCGCATCCTGCCTCGCCCGCAGCGCGCGGCGATGTACGAGATCTATTCCTTCTGCCGCCTCGTCGATGACATTGCCGATGACGGCGGCCCCCGCCCCGCCCGCTCTGCGGCGCTGGCTGAATGGCGGACACATATCGGTGCGCTCTACGCCGGCGCCGCCGCGCCACCGCATCTGACCGGCCTCGCCGAGGCGATCCATGCCTTCGACCTGCAACGCGACGACTTCTTCGCCGTCATCGACGGCATGGAGATGGATGTCGCCGAAGACATTCAGGCGCCGGACTTTGCAACGCTAGATCTCTATTGCGATCGCGTGGCGAGCGCCGTGGGCCGCCTGTCGGTGCGCATCTTCGGCGTGCCGCGCGCAGAAGGGCCCGGGCTCGCGCATCATCTCGGACGCGCCTTGCAGCTCACCAATATCTTGCGCGATCTCGACGAGGACGCCGCGATCCACCGGCTCTATCTGCCGCGCGAGGCGCTGGCGGATGCCGGGATATCGACGCATGCGCCTGCCGAGGTGATGGCGCATCCGGCGCTCGGGAAAGCCTGCGCGCCCTTGATCGCGCGCGCGAAAATGCATTTCGCCGAGGCCGGCACGATCATGCGGCGCTGCCCGCGCACCAGCACGCGCGCGCCGCGCCTGATGGATGCGGTCTATCGCGCGATCCTCAAGAAAATCATCGCGCGGGGATTTGCGCCCCCGCGCCTGCGCGCACGCGTGCCGAAACACCTGTTGGCGCTGGCGGTGCTGCGCCACGGCCTCTTTTGATGCAGACGCCTTGCGTCCACATTGTCGGCGCCGGGCTCGCCGGGCTCGCCGCGGCCGTCGAGCTCGTCGGTGCGGCCTATGACGTCAAGCTCTATGAAGCGGCGCCTCAAGCGGGTGGCCGCTGCCGCTCCTATTTCGACGCGACGCTCGGGCTCACGATCGACAATGGCAACCATCTTCTGCTGTCGGGAAACACCACCGCGCAGGCCTATTTGCGGCGCATCGGCAGCGCCGACCGCCTCGTCGGTCCACGCGCCACGGAATTCCCGTTCATGGATCTCGCGACGGGCGAAAGCTGGCGCTTGCGCCCGAACTCAGGACCTCTGCCCTGGTGGATATTTTCGCCGCGCCGGCGCGTGCCGAACACGCGTGCCCGCGACTATCTGCGATTGCTGCCGTTGCTGGCGGCACGCAAGGGCCGCGCGTTGCCGGATGTTCTGCCATGCGAAGGTCGGCTCTATGAGCGGCTCTGGCGGCCGTTTTTCCTGGCTGTGCTGAACACCGATCCCGCCGAGGGCTCCGCTGTGCTCGCGGGCGCGGTTGTGCGCGAGACCCTGGCGAAGGGCGCTTCAGCCTGCCGCCCGCTCGTCGCGGAAGGTCTTTCGGCAGCCTTCGTCGACCCCGCCCTTGCCTATCTGGCGGCTCGGGGGACCAAGATTCGCTTCGACCGACGTCTGCGGGGGCTCGGCTTGACCCGAGAAAGCCAGAACCAACCAGGCCTGGTCGAACGGCTCGATTTCGCCGAAGAGACGGTCGAGCTCGGGCCGCGAGACAAGGTGATCCTGGCGGTGCCCGCGCCGGTCGCCGCTTCGATCGTGCCGAATCTCGACGTGCCGCACTCCTTCCGTGCGATCGTCAACGCACATTTCAAGATCGCTCCGCCGGTTGGACTGCCTCCCATTCTGGGCCTCCTCAATTCGACGTCGGAATGGCTCTTCGCCTTTCCCGATCGCTTATCGGTGACGATCAGCGGCGCCGACCGTCTGCTCGATATGGGCCGCGAGGCGCTCGCCGAGATGATCTGGGCCGAAGTGGCGCGCGCCGCAAAGATTGCAGCCCCTCTTCCGACGTGGCAGATCATCAAGGAGAAACGGGCGACTTTCGCCGCCACGCCGCAAGAGGAGGCGCGCCGGCCGGGCCCGCGCACGCGGCATGCCAATCTCCTGCTCGCCGGGGATTGGACGGCGACCGGCCTTCCGGCGACGATCGAAGGCGCGCTGCGATCGGGGGTCAGGGCGGCCGCGCTCGTTGCGGCGGAAAGATGATCTGGGAATCGCGATGTGCGCTCGGACCCATTGCGTTTTGGAGTGGCGAGATAGGTCGACTCACCAGTAGATTCAAAACGTTAGAGCATCGGTCATCCCAAAACCGGTATCCATTTTTGGGTCCGATGCTCTAGGAGCAATCACAGATGAGCGCACCCCACTCGGCGCTGCCGGTCTCGAAACTCGAGGCTGCGATCGAGAAGGCTAAGACCGCCCTGGTCAGCCGTCAGCGGCCCGACGGTCATTTCGTATTCGAGCTCGAAGCCGACGTCTCCATCTCGGCGGAGTTCATTCTTTTCCGGCACTATCTCGGGGCGCCGGCGAGCCCCGAGCTCGAGGCGAAGATCGGCGCTTATATACGCAAGCGTCAGGCGGCCCATGGCGGCTGGCCGATCTTCGAGGCAGGCGCCTTCAATATCAGCTCGAGCGTCAAGGCCTATTTCGCGCTGAAGGCAATCGGCGATGATCCGGATGCGCCGCATATGAAGCGCGCGCGCGAGGCCGTTCTCGCGCATGGCGGAGCAGCGGCGACCAATGTGTTCACGCGTTCGCTTCTCGCGCTCTTCGGCGCGGTGCCTTGGCGGGCCGTGCCTGTGATGCCGGTCGAGATCATGCATTTGCCACGCTGGTTTCCGTTTCATCTGTCGAAAGTCTCTTATTGGGCGCGCACGGTCCTGGTGCCCCTGATGGTCGTCAATGCCTTGAAGCCCAGGGCCCGCAATCCGAAGAACGTCAGCATCGCGGAGCTCTTCGTGACCCCGCCGGACGAGGTACGCCATTGGCCTGGCGCGCCGCACCAGTCGTTTCCTTGGACGACGCTGTTCGGCGCGATCGACAAAGTGCTGCACGTCGCTGAGCCGTATTTCCCGAAGCGCCTGCATGCGAGCGCCATCGCCAAGGCCGTCGACTTCGTCACCGAGCGCTTGAATGGGGAAGACGGGCTCGGCGCCATCTATCCCGCCATGGCCTATTCGGCCATGATGTATGAAGCGCTCGATGTGCCACGCGACGATCCGCGCCTCGTTCAAATCCTGAACGCCATCGACAAGCTCCTCGTCGTCAAGGCAGA
>Ga0116227_10007164_pt1 | contig 21971 bp, 13 predicted proteins | sample S1TSphgellanicum_FD_89693 | JGI IMG/M metagenome (GOLD analysis project Ga0116227, IMG submission 89693) | Host-associated microbial communities from peat moss isolated from Minnesota, USA - S1T2_Fb - Sphagnum magellanicum MG | ecosystem: Host-associated > Plants > Peat moss > Unclassified...
CTTCAATTTTGTTCTCTTATGATTCTTGCTCCGATACACACCAACTAGGCAGGATGTAAGAATCAAAGAACACCCCCACGCCGCCCCCCCCCCCCCCCGGGGAGTGGGGGGTTCAGGTTTTACTGACTTGGTCAGTTTTTGACTTCTTGTTCATCTATGGGTAACTAGAACTTACCTTTCCTTACCTTTTTACTAGTTGCTAGGTTTCTTACGTTTTACTTTTTACTTCGTCGTCTCCCTGCCTCCCTGACCCCTCCCAGGTCTCTCCGTCCTTCCCTCCCTCCCTCGCTCCCTCTTGTGAAAGGAAAGCGGGGGACGTGCGCTCGTCGCGACAGTGATGGCGGGCTCCGAGTTTCCCTCTTCGCCTACCAAATATCTTTTCTCCTGCACATTTCGCTCCTGTCGCTATGTCTCCCTCCCGCTTTTTTGCTCCAAATTAGAACTTCTTGAAGTCGCTCATGGCCAACATTTTCGGAAAGAGGAAAATTGAACCTTTCTTTCTTCCTGTATTTTTTTTGCCGCTTACAGAAAGCTCTACTGTGTGCCTCGTTGATCAGGGAGGCAGGCAGGCAGCTGGCGGATTTGACGCGATCTCTTCAATTCGTGTGATTTGATGTGATGATCTCAATTCCTCGTTTTCCTTCGCTCTTTCTTTCTTTCATTTTTCCGCTTTCTCTTTTTTTCGATTGCATTTCTTGAAGCAATCGTTCGCAAATTTCAGGATTCTTTTTCTGGTTGTGAGTTGTTGTTTCACTCATTCAGTCAGTCAGTCCGTCTGCTGTGCTCTCTCATTACATTGCCGTCCGTCCGCTTTTTGTGTGATTGCACAACAACAACAGAAGCTGCTGCTTCTGGTGTCTTTTTGTTGGACAACAGCTTTACGATTTGCCTTTTTCTTTCATTCTGTGTTCCAAGTCTCTTCTCAATTCTCTTTCCGTTCGACCTTCGGAACTCCGACTCGCTGTTGTTAAGGATACAACGCTACCGTTTCTCAATTTCAGTTGTTGTTGTTTACGTCTAATGGTTTTTCCCTTTGGCCACTTGATTCGCACCTGCTCGCTCGAAAACTTCTGCTTCCTCAAAAGGATTATTCTTCTTCGGCTCATCAGGATCTATTCCGTCGTCATCATCACGCTCTTTCTCCAGGTTCGCGTTCATATCGAAGCCTCCAGGATTCGCATAGGTCTGGTGGCGCAAGCTCCTTGTGCATTTCGTTCGACTGCTCCTTGCGCTTCAGTCCAGTCGACGAGCATTCAGTCTTGTAGCTGCATTGCATGTTTGTTGATGATGCCGATGTCTCCGTCGTCGTGTTGTAGCCGGTGAGAACTGTGAGCGGCCTATATGTACTACTACAACCAGGGCTTTGGAATCGCGTCAAGATCGAACACGACGGGCTCTTGCAGGTGCTGTGCGTCCTGTCTCTTTCTCCATCCATCTTTTTCCGCTTGTCTCGTCGCCTTGACAGTTCGGTGGGAACAAAGGGAAAACTGGATCGCTTAGGTACACGAAGGGCTCGTCCTTTACTTTCCTTTGCTAATAATACGATTCCTACCAGTTGCCTGCACACTCTCGTGTGCGAGAGTTTCGTTCGTGAAAGTCCACCGAGGCTTCTCCTTGTGACGTGCTTGTGGTTGCTGTGCAGGGCCAGTGTTCTAGATGAGACCAATGCAGGACATCCAGTCCGTCGTGCCACTGGCCCCTTTGTCCCCAAATCTCATCACTGAATCTGCTGAAGTACTCTATCCATCCTGCACCTTTCTTTGATCCATTTCTGAATCAGATGCCATGTTGCAGAATGACTGCTAACATGCCCCCTGGTAGATCTTGAGAAGCATGTTTTTCAATCATGTTTCTGGTGCCTCTACTTCCTCATGGCAAATGTGCAAACCTTGCAAATCCCCTTTTTTTGTTGCTTTGCAGGGCCAGATACCCAATTGTTTGTTTGTTTGGTTTCTAATAATTATTGAGTGTTGTGTCCTTAGGACTAGCACCAGAATGCAGGGGACTGGAGTAACTCGGTCTACAAATTTGCTGACTTAGAACTGTATAGTAGGGAATGAACTTGCATTGCTTGATCAAAAGTGTCTGTGGAACGTTAGCTTCTTGCTGGGAGGACCTCTTGGGATGAATCGTGTATCCTAATAGGGAGACAGACAGAGGGGTTCTAATGAGCTTCAAAACAGATTCATCTTGTGCAGGTCCAGCAAATAGCTCTGGAGACAGCGAAAGACAATGCCAAACAGAATCTTCATGAGTATCGGATTGCCCTGGAGCAGGATGTGAGTTTTTTGTAACACACTTGACTGGGAAGGGAGAAATTACAGGATCAAAACATGCCAACCACAGCACTCTTGGTCCAGCTGTTTTCTCTGAAGACTCTTCAACTAGGTGTTTTGGTGCTTGTAGTACAATCAGTCTGTGAATCTCTTTTACGTGAATGAATTCAGCAAAATAAGAACCCTCACTAGAACTTGAGTTGAATATTTAGTTATTTGTCAATGGGCAGGTGGCAAATCTGACCCAGGAACTCACACATGAACTTCACATGCATGAAGCACTTGAGGGTGGCCTTCAGAGAACCTTGGGTGCTCTGCCAAGGATCCATGGGCACATTCCTGCAAAGGTTCCTCTCCTTTCCCCTACACTCACATTATGTTGAGACTGTCAATATGGTATTGTTTTGTGTCCAAATAAGTTGAAATCCTGTGGTTAAATGTCAGGCCCAACTTAATTTCTGTCAAATAGTACTACTGGTGTCAACCATGAAATCTTGCTGAAACCCCTCCTTTTGCCCTGCTTTGCAGACTAGAGAACTGCTCTTTGAAGTGGCTGTACTGGAGGAGGAGATTGACTTCCTAGAGAAGTGTGTTGTGTTCCTTCACCAAGAGCTTAATGAGGAATCTGGAATTTCATCACCAGAATCCAAGGAGCTGCATGAGCAGAGTTGCTCTCTTCCTGAAGCTGCAATTAATGACAAGAGAGAAAGATCTGAGTCTGAACAACTTGATGATGTCATCTCTGTTAGACCTTCTCAATACAGGACTGCAGTTCATGAAGGGAATATACCTTTACCTCTGCCTTTACCTCCTAACCCATCTTTGTCCTCTCCCACAGATGTTGATGGGCAGAGCAGAACTCCTACCAAACCTTTGATGAGAAAACAAGTCATTCACAAAGGGTCTTCTTCATCAGAGTCTTTTCCCACAAACCTTGATCAGGCCACAATCGATACAAAGCCACTCGGAAAGAAGGTGAATCACATGGGATCTGCTCCACCTACAAAACCCAACAATAGAAGCAATATTTCTATGCCAAGGAAGGGAGAAGACCACACAACTTTGTATCCAAGACGCTCTTCAACTAAGAAGGAAAGTCCTGTCCGTGTTGTACCTCTTCCTTCTGAAGAACAGGGCAATGCTGCTGTAAGGCGTAGCAAGGGGATTTACAAGGGCACTCTACCCAGTAGATCTCCACCCACAAAGCTGGAGAACCAGGGCAAGCGTTCTACCAGCAAGTTTGAAAATCATCCTTGTTCTGAACCCAGCATGTCTTCACCTACAAAGTTTGAAGATAAGCGCATTGCTTTTATGAGGAGTTCACCCAGTAAGAATGAAGTATACTCAATTGGTCCAGTTTCATCCCCAAACTTCGTAGACAAGAGAGTCTCTTTTGTCAGATGTACCTCAAGTAAAAAGGAGCTGCTGGAGGGGTCCTCTCTCATTAAGCTTGAAGACCCTGCCAGTATCAACAAAAGACCTTGTACTGAGAAGTTGGAAACTGATGGCGGCATTGATCCTTGCAAGTTTTCTGTCGTTGAGAAGGAAAATGTCCAGAACTCCATCACCAATGAAGCTCAACAAGTGTTGGGGAAAACTACATTACAAGGTGATCAGATTGTTGTCTCAGACATACCTCCCCCTATCCAGTCTTTGACAGCAGTTAGCACTCTTGAGAAAGTTCCTGGTGCAAGGGGAGGGGTGCATCGAAAGCATGTTTCAGGCAAAGGCTTACCAATGAATATTCCTTCCAAACCTGGATGTGTAAAGACCATGCAATTTGGTACCCCAACTAGGAATAGATTCAAGGTCAGCAGTGGAGTTTCAGCTGCAAGTACAAAAGGACACAACCAAGGGCAGAAGACATCTCCCAACATGGATGCTAAGATACTGACAGCTGCTAAGATTGTCAGCAGCTTACTTGCTTCATCGAATGAGATCAGTGGTTTGGACCTTATGGAAGATGATGAGAAGGTAGGTAGCATTCACCTATCTTCTTGTAACTTGATGGATCTCATTCAGTTTGGGGACGGTGCCTCACTGTATTTTGATGTTCTCTAGGAAGTTGTGTGCCAATCATATGTAGCCAGAAAGTCGAGTAATATGTGCACCTGAAAGCTTCAATTTCTTTTTGAGGCTAATATTACCCTTATTCTGCCTCTTTGGGTGAATTGGGCAGGTGGACAAGGTGGGTATGTTGTGTAGTCCCATAGCAGATGCAGCTTGGTTAACTGAAGACTTGGCAAGACTACTTGGAACCTTTTGCAGCAAGCTGCGGCAGTCTGCCTCTATAACAGACTCACTCACAACCTCACCAGTGCCAAAGACACCAGTTGCTTTTGGTCGAGGGTCAGAACGCTTTCCTGATCACCAAAAGAACCAATTTTTTGACATCCGAAGCAGTGCCAGTTTGAAGATGCTGCAGGATTGCTGCACCAATGACATGGACAAGACAAGTTCTTATGGCTTGAACCATCCCCGTAAGACAATGGATCTAGGCCCCCATCGACACTACTACAAATCAATCACTACTCCCCTTGAGCAGAAACTTAAGTAAGTCTTATTCTAGCGTCATATATGATGCAATGATCATATCTCTTGGAACTAATAAGTACTGTGGTACTGCCAATAAGTTACAGTTATGTCCTTGATATTAAAATGCTTTGTGGTCCTCTGTGCTGTGGAGAAAAGTAAACTAATGCTTGAAAAGCTCTTGTGCAGGAGCTAAGGACTGGACAATATCAGGTTGGAGAATGTATGAAGAGTCACCTATCCATTTGGTGGAATTACTTTTAGTCGGTCACACTCACAGCTTCTGAGTCCATAGTAGGATAGGCTGTCATAACAAGGGCAAGACCGTCAGTGTTAACAGCTACTGGCCCTTGAAGGTAGTCAAATTTTGAAGCACAGGGTTGCACAGAATCTCTGTATTACCTCTACGAATGTAGGATTGCAAGATCAGTCTTTGTATATAGAGAAAGAAAGTAAGATAGAGATGTGTTATAGTAAGAAGTCAGTTTTCAATATCAATTTGCTTTTGAACGTACTCAATCTCTGAAAACCACAAAGTTGCCACTTTACTCATCAAGGAAGACTGTAAGAGATGCACGTGTGCAATTCAAAGCTTGCACCAAATGGATGGAGCTTCATTCTCATCATTTTTTCACCATCCCTGCTGTAAGTGTCAACATCTTTTTCTTTTCCATCAGAAGTTGTCCCCAGTAGAATCTTTCAGTGATGTAGTAGCTTGTTGTGAGTGATTTTTATGAGCAACCTAGATTTGAAACTCTTTTAGCAGAGGCTCCTGAAGGGAAACATAAAGTCAAGGTTCTTCTACTCCAACCCATCAGAGCCTTGCACATCTCATTGTTTTCTCCTGCATGGGGGTTGCAAAAGTTTTGCACTAAATTCACTGGCTTTCCTCTTGCAGGATGTCGTTGCTGTGCATGAGGTTGAACTGGGCTTGATGGAAAGCTCTGCCCTTACGTACTCCCAGCAGGTCATGGTTCTGGTCAGTCCTCTAACCAATGACTGCACTGTGTTAGTAATCAGATCAGGTACTGAACATAGCCACTATAAATCTCATCCCTGTATCATATCTTGAATACTTTAAGTGGGCAACATGTGTTTTCTTTTTAAAAAAATTTAGATCATACTTCCCAAGGCCTCTTTGTTCAGTCTATCAAGTGGTCTGCATACCATGCATCTGGTTCTTTGTAAACTTATATTTGTACTAAGCAAGCATGTAGATCTTGGTCTGTTATAAAACAGATGGTGGGTCACATAATTGGCTGTCAGTCGCCTTGTGTCTGGCTACAGGCTGTGGCACTCCATTTATCTAGATGAGGTGAACACTACAGCCTGTTGTCATCAGGTGAAAAGTGGCAAAGACACATACACTGTTGAAGTTGCAACCTACTTCTTTAGCTGTTTTTAGCCACCGATCTACCTACCTATCTTGAGGAGGTTGATGAGGTCAATGATATGTTCAAGGTGTGTATGTGTGAAATTTACTGCATTGAAAATTTTGATTCTGTTTCCTTCTATGATACAAACAATAGGATCTCCACAGGCATTTCTGTGTTCTCCATGTCTGAAACAAGCTACCCATATAGCTCAGAAATGATGATGTAGATCTTGTGGCCTGATTGTTCAAGTCAAGAAAGGGGATCTTTGTGTAGGGTAATGCCCTGCTACCAGGGCATTAATCTGGCATAATGACTGGGGCTCACCCCTATGGCAGGGTGTCCTGCCTGATGGGCAAGAGTGGCACAAGTGCATGTAGGGAATGCCTGCACACATGGGGCAAATCCAGTGACAAAAGTGAGGATCAATCTTAACATAGTGAAAAAGGGGGGTCAAACATATTTGATCAATTTTGCTGCTTCAAAATGGTCAAATATGGAGTTTGGACCCTAATTATAAGGGTCACAAACTTCAATTTGTCACATGTGAAAATTGAATGTTTTTGTTGTCTCAAGCAACACCAACACATATTTGAATTCCATTTACATAACATGCCATTGAATGAAAGATTGACACTTTTTAAATCTTTCTTTGAGAGTGATATGGTTTCATGAGTTTTTTTAGTGTAGTTGATACATAATTTTAAAATGTACTCACTAGGTGAAGATTGAATTTTGTTTATGGAGCTAATGAAATTGAAAATCATTTCATGGAAATTTCATATGATCATGGAATTTTGTTTTGACATTGAATTTTAATATTGTACAATTCAAGGAAAAGGTGAAAATATATTAATATTCTGACCTATGTCAGTTTAGTTTCATTGTAAGGGGTATTTCAGAGCAGCACAGAGCCCAAGTAGATGACAAGCACAATCATGAAGATACATGAACATTGTTGTTCCTCCACACTGAGTTTAGTGTCTAGTTTCGTCAAGGTTATATAATGGGACTTTGAACACCACCATCCAACATTTTGGATGCTGTGGACATTTTGAAATAAGCACAGGCCTTGGCTAAATCTAAATGAATTTCTCTAAAAACAAGGCTAATTGTTAATAAAATGAATAGGTAGTGTGCCTTTGCAAAGGGGTATTAGCCCAGGCCAAAAATGGTGATGAGCTCTTCTGGGAAGAGATTTTTTTTTTTCATTTTTTCATTTTTCCCTGATTGTTAATGTGTTCTCACTAAGTTCCCTTCAAGTTCCCATCAGGTTCCCCAAGTTCCCATGTGTTCCCCAGCATGTTCTCCATTGCACCTCATCTAATTAATAGGATAGGTGAATAGGAGATTAAATTGGTGACAAAAATGTTTTAAAATCACAATGAGTAAAACCAAAAAACGATTTTTAAGATTACGTTAAAACATAGTATCAACCAATCTTCACACAAGCATATCACAAGGATGAAAAATAGCTTCAAACTGCAAAAACTGACAAAAAGAAGGCCTTCAGAAGATAGGCTACCTTTGGCCGCAAAGGAAGGTTGTTATTCAATTGTTGTAGGGGATACAATTTGATATGATTTTTCTTTTTAAAAAAAGGGGTCCATGATCAACAAATATGAAAGGATTCACAAGAAACCAAAACTATGCTAATGATTTTTAAAAAAGAAAACCAAATTGACATGTTTAAAAAACGTTTTAATACATATAGATATCACAAATGGTGTCAAGTATAGCATATACCTATTTGATCTAAAAGTTGGGTTGGGAATTAGGGACTTGCTACCAGCAGCTTACTGGGGCCCTTCAGAATGGCAGCTATGACTTTTTATTGTCATAGAGCACTTAGAGAAATTTCTCTAAAGGTGAATTCACACCTAGTGTTAGCGAAAATTTGTTAAACTTCCTTAACACTAAAATAGTCATGAAAAGTCACACTAACATAGTTGTTATAAAGCATAATTATATGCCCCTTGAAAATATAATGGAAAAGTTATATTTATATGGTGTAATGGTTATAAGCTATATTTATAAATTATATTTCTATCATTATATGTTGATGTCCCTCCTGTTTTCTAGGAGGGATCTAATGCATACTTTATAATTTTAAGATCTTGTCCATTTAAAGATCCCTCTTGCTCCTGACTAAAACTCCCACTCCTACCACCTTGTTATGCTTAGGCTTATATTAAGGTTTACCTTATTATTTACAAGTGTGATTGTAATTACTCAAACAAATCATTGAAACTTTTTGCATGGCCACCCTTTTGTGTCTTGGGTTATATTACCTTCCAGTTGACTTCAGTTTGGCGTAGTTCAGGTGACTCTGGTGTGCCTATATGAGGTTAATATTGGATTTCACATTTCATTTGTGACATGGGTTGTCTCATTGTCTCCTCGTGTGTCATTTCATTATTTATCAAGTAATGGGTGAAGTCTAATTTCTAAACAAATTTGTGATTTGGGGATGGGGGATGAGATTTTGGGGTTGTAACTTGTAACTTGTGATGTTATTATTGGTATAACAAAAGTATTAGGTCAAGAGGGGAAATATTTAAACCGGGCAAAGGTGTTAAATGCCAGCAGTACAAAAGTACTGCTACATTCGTTTTACCCCCATTTGCCCTTGGCTTGATTAATATCCCCCCCTCCCCCCCCAAGTGATGCCCAGACACATTTAGTACCCATAACATGCCACGTTCTGGGTACAAGGTATCTGGCTACCTAACATAATAGGTAGCATGTATCTACAATACCTTAGTACCTTGGCCCATTCAACACTAATTATATAATTTTCAAAAATGTTAAAATTTTGAAAAATTATTTCTTCCAAATTAGAAAATATCGTGAAGGAAAATAATGAATATTTAGAAATATTCCATTTTTTGAAATGGATGTTTCAAAATTAATTAATTATTTAACAGACATGTGTTGAAATGGCCAAGGTACTACGATATGTCCAAAACATCCATAACATGGCCCCCAAATTGTGTCTGGGAATCGTCCATTTACATCTGATTTGGGCACTGGGCAGACAGGGTAAAACAGAACGTAGTGGTACTTTTGTACTGCTGGCATTTAAGAGCATCCCCAGCGGTGGTGCTCAGTATGCGACCCTCCACTCCACATTAAACTTGGATGAAAAAAAGTCAAAACATGCCCGTTTGGCTCAAGGATTTTTTGTATGGACTGAAAATTAACTAAATTGTTACAGAAATCCATGATAAGCTAAAAAGCTATAGTAAAATCACGGTGTCAGTAAAATAAAACAAATTAGCCTGAAAATTGAATGGTGGCTGGCATTGATAGCCTTTATAATATTTGATAGAAGGAGTCTATAGCCATCTAAAATTAATGAGATCTGTCATCTGTCACAATGTGGCTATATCTGGATCGCAAACATTCAAGTTTATAGTCTACAGCTTGCTTCTTTTTGATAGTGAGGATCAGTAACCCTCATACATACATACATTCATAATGAGGTCATGTACTATGTACCTCGTCTTGGTACTTCAAGATTTTTTCTACATCTTCCTGTGGATGATCACCACTTAGGGTGATCATCCCATAAAATAAATAAAAATTGAAAATCACCCATAAAACTAGTTTTTATATGAATTTCAATGCAAAAAATTAATTTCATTGATTGTTATTTTTCTAACTACACATTTGGGTCCATATTCCAGATGAAACATGTTTAGTCCTTACACATGTACCATGAATAAAATATACGATCAATGTATACATTTTCATCCCTTAAATAACATATAACATTTGCAACTATTAACCATTTTTTTGCACCTAGTAAATAACCTTATCATTAATTGTCATTTGTTAACATAATAATTTTTTAACAATTTTTTGTAAGTATTGAAATATTAATCTAAACCATCCATTTCATTTTTACTTTATTAACTTGATTAGTAGATACCAAATCAGTTTTAATTAATCATAAATATTGACTAAATAATTTAACTTGTGAATCATTAAATTTTCTTATTGTGTAATGAACTAACTACTAGCTAATTAATATTTATTAACTATTAACCATAGCTATTGATTAACAAATATTCACTATCACATAGTTTAATAAATATTAATGAAGTAAAACTTAAATTCCTATTTTATATAAAAATATTAACTGATTCATAAATAATAAGTATTCTAATAATTTAGTAAGTAAATATTCAATCAGTTTTAGTTAATCATTAATAGTAACTAGAAAATTTAATTTGTGAAGAATTTATTATTTATTATTCATTGGCTGACTAAATATTTACTAATTAATAGTCATTAACCATTAACCATGATTCTCGATTAATTATTTAAATCAGATTATTGAGATATTTCAAATTTAATTAAATAAAGAATAATCAGATAATCAATTGTCTGAATAATTTGTCAAGATTTTTAATTTATCTGACTAATTAATCAGAATAATTATTTATTTCATAGTAACTAAGCATTAAATATTTATTAATAGTTAATAAATTATTGAAAAATCACTCATTCATAAATATTAAATATAGAATATTTATTTACAAACTTGTTGCCTTGTCATTAGAAATTAAATAAGTTTTAATTAACTCACTATTATTTTATTTTATTTTAACTAATCAATTCATTAATATGAATAATTCATAAATAATGATTAATTATATTATCAATTTATGATCTAATGTCTAATTAATCAACTAGAAGTTTTGGAGTAACTAATAATTAGTAATTTATTCTTTAATGAATTGGTATTAATGTAAATAATTTTAAATAATTTAAAATTTTATCTCATAATTAATACTAATTAATCAATTATTCTACAATAAAAAATTATCAATAATTAATATTCATTTAATACAATGATTATATCATATTAATATGACCTCGTTACTATAAGTTAATCATACCTTAATAAAAATGGTATTTTTAAATGAACCATACAAAATCAAAATGAAAAAAAATCAATCCAATATGCCCATAATATGGGCAAATATATGTTTAATATACCTTGAATAAAAACAAAATACCGTAACATACCATGAATATTAGTCAAATATGCTTAATATTCCTTGAATAAAAGCTAAACAATGCACTTTAAGTGTAGTCCATAAAACTTCAATGTACATTAAATGTATAAACAAACCATAATAAATAACCAAGTTGTAATTAATTTTGCAACTAAATGAATATAGGTTTCTATTCTTAAATGAAAAATCCAAGAAGTTAGTCAATTTGGAAGGATGTGCAATTTAATAATTGCAGCATAGTTGCAAAAATAGTCATAAATTTTAAAGGATGCCAATGAGTTGTAAAAATGATAAAACAAAGTTGTAAATAACAAATAGTTGCATGTAGTCACAAATTGAATGGGTACATATTACAATACTTCTAATAATGATTTAGGATGCAATGGATCATTATAACAAATGACACATTTCATACCTTGCACAACTTGCACATCAACTTCATAGTTATAATCTTGATTATAAAAAAAAGACCAAAGAACATTCAAATGATGGAATGGCACCCAAAACTTTGGTTTTTTACAATAAATGCATATCAGACTCTCCACATTGCTATTTCTTCTACCTTTTGAATTTTGTGTATTTTCAATCTCTCACACCTCTAAGTTAATGTTAATAATTAGTCAAACTTCTAAGGTTGTGCCAACGGTCTATCACACTTTTGAATTCATGCAAGTTGAATCATGTGGTTTAATTGTAATACCAACATGACCGCCAATGTGGGTGTCAAAATTTGATATTGACAAGTTGAATTCCATGTCAACAAAACCATAAACCTTGTTCAATAATTGCAAATGACCCCAATTGCACATTGCAAGCCTCAAGGTACACAACACTCCACACAAAAATTGAAATTAGTTGCACCCACTCAAAAATGAAGCTTTAACAATGAGAATTGTGAATGAAACACTGCCTACCACCAAGCTATGAGGATGATGATCATTAAACAGATCACATTGGAACACTTGGGGAGTGTGAACAAGAGCAAGCAAAATATGACATTCAATTTAATTGTCAACAAACCAAACACACAAAATTATGCTTAAATGAATTAAAATAAATTTGATTATAAGCAAAAAAAAAAATCCATCAAAGATGCACATACCACATTCAAAGGAATTTGACTACTACAAGCGCAAGGATATTGTTGCAATCCAACGCAACCATTACAAACCTAAGAATTAGAAAACTACAAAGTTGTGCTTTTTATTGCTAAACCTTAACTTTTGCAATACTCATACATGACTAAAGTTTCTCATGAGAACCACAATATTGGTGTTACCGTAGTATTGGTGTAACATTCGTACCCAAGCTAGTTTTGTATCATAACAAAAGCCTTTGAAATATATTGCTCCCAATGTAAGTATCACCAAGGTAGCACATTTTTTTAATACCTAATTGGTCTAACTTCTTATACCCATACTCATACCAATACTTTATACCTAAGTTGCTCCATATATATATGGGTACAACACTAGTTTAAACTCCTCCTCTTACAACTTTGAAAATCATTTGTATTTGAAAAACAATTTTTAAAAATTCAATAAATTGAAAACTAGGTCAAATATCAAAGGTTTCTAATTTTTTAAAAATTGGGTCAATTTTCATAAATCCCTTTTAACACTATGATAAAAAAAAATGTTTTGCAATTAGGTTTACAACTAGGTCTTAGTTGCAATTTTGAATTGTAATGACCACTTGCAATTCAATGTATTTATATAACATGAATGTTATCAGACAAGTTGCAACGACATAACTTGTCATATATGAAACCATATACATATGCAACTTTGTGCAACTATGTTGTAAGTAGATCATTACAACTATTGTGCCATTACATTGCAATTATTGTGTCATTACATTGTGACTACTATGTCATTACATTACAATTACTATGCAATTACATAGACAATAATGTACAAATCATCAATGGACATGTGGCAATTCTAAGTTTATTTTGATATTTTGTATTTTTATTAATATAATTTAGATCATTCAGCTGATAAAATGTTGATATGTGGCATTTAGGTCAATAAATAGGTAGGCCTAAGATAGGTAGGCATTACTACCTACATTTCTTAAGCTAGGTAGGTAGGTCATTTGGGATAATCCTATTTTATTTTCAATTTAACCTTTAAGGGTAAACCATAATTTTATTGACTTATTCCAAATGTCATTTTAGAACTTAGTTATATATTTTACAAACTAAGCTAGGTAAGTAAGTCATTTCAAATAATCCTATTTTATTTTGGGTTTAACATTTAAGGCTAAACCTTTTTTTATTGGTTTATTCCAAATGTCATGTTTTTTTTAATACTCCTACTATAGTTAGTTATATATTTACAAACTTGAAAGGTAGGACAAAAAATATGAGTTAAAAAAATTAATTACATCCTAGTTGTAACTTACTTGCAATTCTATAAGGCAAGCTAGTGAACAAACAATATTTAAGATTTCAAAAGCTTTAAATTTTAGTACATTGTCCTTTTGCCTTTCAAGTGCGAAAGGTTTTTTAAAACCTTGACTTGACACACCCACAATCATTTAAATTGTTCAAAAAGGACAGAAAATGAAAATATATGGTTGTAAAAATTAAATGGGGTCAATGTTTAGTCACTAACTTAATTCACATTTAAAGATTCAACACATTCATTTTCTTCATAAATCTTCTGTGTTCCTTTATTTTTGGAGCTCAAATAATTAATGTAAATTTTAACTTAACACATCCATAGCACTTTAGATTCCTAAAAATGAACAAGAAACAAGGAAGAAATGAGGTTTACAAATAAAATGTCATTTTATTTAAAAACACATTATGTGACTTCAACATCATTTGTGTTTTTTTTATGTTGTTCCTTTGCCTTTGGAACATAATTCAAAATTATTTAATCACTAACCAACAATTGGTGATGGGTGGTCCTCCCATAACATAATCTGTCTATTGGGTATATAACTATTATAGTTCATACTAATTAATAAGTAATAATATTAACTATTAATTAAAAATATGAATATTAATGTCGTATAATAAGAATAATATATTAATTTTATTATTATTATAATTAACATACATATTATAATTTTTGTAATCATAACTAATTATTGTAATTAATAGTTGTAGAGTAGTTGCAGAAAAGTTGCTAATGAGTGCTTCATTTATTCCAATTCTATTACATTTGTCATATGTGACTTTTCATGAAACTTTTTAACAAAGTTGAACATGGTTGACCAAAATTGTATATATATGATGTTTATATTCATTTGTATAGTGGTTCATCTTGGGTCTACATGCAATTATAATAGAATTCCACAAATTTTTGACATGACATTTTAAATTTTAATTTCCTGTATTTCCACATGATAGTTGTAACATAGTTATAAATTAATTGTTTCAAGCTTTAGTTGCAAGGTAACGAGGTTTTTGTAACATAATTTCTTGTAATGTAAGAATTGAACCAATCTATCTTTTGAAAATGGTAGGAAATATTCAATAATAGTTTAAAGTAGGTTTAATATAAGATAACATGTCAAAGTACACATGGGCCCTTCCCAAAGTATGGGTCCTTAAGGTGACAACCAAAGGAGGGACCCACACTGAGACCACCCTTGTTTAAAGGCATTATCCCATGTAATAGCTTAACATATTTTTTTCATATTGTCCACAATATTCACATTAATTGCAAAAAAATTAAAAAAACGAAGCATGGCATCTCAAAAAATGAAACACCCAATGGGGTCAAAACACATAACTAAAAGCCAAAAAGAACGTCAGATGTTAAACATAATCAATCAAAATCAAACATTATTTTTTTATTAAAATTTCAAACCATAGTAATCATGGCAAGTTAATCCTTTTTCCCTCCTATGAATGTGAAGGAACTTAGAGTAAAAATTCATTTGATCCAATTTTAAGTTTTTGTTTTAATTTAGGGCATTTGAAAATGTACAACCATTGTGTGAGATGGAGTCAATTTTGCAAAGGACTATCAAAAGGATTCATATAATAAAATAATTTTCATTGAAAAAAATATAGATGATAAGAAAATATTAGCCACATTCAAAAAAAAAAATCATAATTTAAAAAATGTGGAATTCTACACCTTTAAAAATTCAAAAATTGTTTCAAAAATTCTTCAAAATTTTAGAGTTTCAATTTTTTTTTACCATGTATAAATGGGTTATAATGTACATGATGTGTATTAAGAAAAGTTATAGTTTAGGGTATAATAAAATTAAAGAATGTGAAAATTTAATTTTTGGTGATGATTAAAAATTTTGATCATTTTTCAAAATGAAACATTTAATTTGTACATTTCAAAACATTCCTATTTATGAAATAATGACTAACAAAAAAAAAGTGATGCATTGGGGGAAATTTTAATATATATTTTAAAAATTACCAAAAAATTCATTCAAAAATTCATTTGCATGTAAAAATTATTTTTGGGAAAAGAGACTACAAGTCCTATCACATGCCTAAAAAACTACAAGAATGGGAACTAAGCTAAGGACATAACAAGGGAACAAAATCACAAGAAATGCAAGCCTAAATCTAATCTAAGAATGGAAACACAAAGACGTAAGGTAAAAACACGATATATGCTAGAAGATGATTTAAACAAAAATTTATTCTGATAACATATGAAAACAAATGTTATGACAATAATACGTACCCAAAATTGGTTTTGAACATATTGAAAGTAATAAGAAGTCCTACCCTTATTTATATCCCATTAGGGATTTAGTCAACTAAGGAAGCTCACCATTAACTATAATTGATGGAGTTGGCTTGTGTGTTCTCACTGGAATGGTAGAAACATGGTAGGGCTCCAATAATGAAACATGAAACATGGGTTGAATCTTCATGGAATTTAGAAGCTTGATGGTGAATAGGCCAAGTTTTTGGTAGTTCAATATTTTTGATGACTTGAATTGTTTTGATGTTTTGTCGTTGAAGCCAAACGATCTCCAACTTTGAAATTTGGTTGGTCTTTATGATGTTTGTTAGCATTTTCCTTGTATTGCCTTTGAGTTTCTTCAAAATAAGACACAAATTATGCTTGAATGTTTGTTAGACATGTGGTTCGATCCTCAATTATAAGATTCATGACATTATTTACACCTTAGATGTCAAACATGGGATGTAAGCCATGATTTGCAAAGAATGGTGTTTGCTGCATTACCAAATGCATCGTGTTGTTGTAAGAATTTTTTGTCACAGATAAGATATCTAACCAATTATTTTAATGATAATTAGTCGCACATTGTAGATATTGTTCCAAGACTTGATTGATTTGTTTTGTTTGCCCATATGTCTAGGGATGGAAAGCTGATGATAACTTCACCTTCACACTTAATAATTCGAAGAGCCATTTCCAGAACTTGGATGCAAATTGGGGTCAACAATAAAAAACAATGTTTTCAAAAAATCCATGATAACGAAAAACATGATCAAGGAATAATTTAGCTATCTTTTTGCCAATTATTGATTTGTTGCAAGGAGTAAAATGAGTCATCTTCATGAGACGATCCACCACCATTAAAATGGAATCAAATGAGTTAGATTGTTGAAGATCAAAGATGAAATCCATGGAGATCAAAAACCATGGAAAAGCAGGGATTGATAATGGTTGAAGAAGTCCATGAGGGTGATGACGAAGATTCTTTACAAAAGCACAAACATCACATGAGCCCACAAATTCCTTCACAAACTTCCAAAATTGCGGTCACCAATAGTCATGAGACATTAACTCCATGGTCTTGTTGAATTTAAAATGGTCAACAACCAATGTGTCATGTCTAACTTAGAGTACTTGAAGTTGTGTAGGGCCTTCCGGTACATATAATAGTCTGTCATGATATAACAAACCATCATGAAACTCGAATTTGTCAAAGTCACTAGGAGGGTTCTTTTAACAATTTCTAACAACAACGACAAAAGAATCATTGAATAAATCTTCACGAATGCGTTGAAGGAGGATCTTATCCTCAAGAGTTATCAATAATGTTTAGAGCCAAAGGTTTTCAGGTTTGAAAATGGTGTCACATTGTTGATCGTAAAAGTCATTAAGAAGGTTCTTTTGATGACTTCTAACAACAATGACAAGAGAATCATTGATTATATCTCCACAAATGCGTTGAAAAAGGGTCTTATCTTTAGAAGTTACTGACAATGTTTGGAACCGAAGGTTTTCGAGTTTGAGAATGGTGTCACATTGTTAATCATAAATGACATCCCTTTTTTAAAATGTGAGGTATGAGCGATGAGATAAAGCATTTGGTTTCCCTTGTTGTCACCTTGGATAGTAAGTAATCACGAATCGAAATTGAAACAAGGATAATGCCCATCGAGCTTGACATCGATTCAACACATGAACCATCATGAAATATTGGAGATTCTTGTGATCAGAGTACACAATGATTTCATGTTGAGCTCTTTCAAGTAGATGATGCCACTCCTCAAAGGCATCCACGACGGCCAAGAGTTATTTGTCATGAATCTCATAGTTAATCTTGGGAGGAGAAAAACTTATGAAAACGAAAACCAATTGGATGAAGAAGATTATTTTCTTTGGGTTGTGAGAATACGACACATAATGCAAAGTCAAAGGTGTCCATTTCCAAAACAAAAGGTTTGGAAGGGCCTACATGAATCAAAAGTGGGGCAGTCATGAAAGAGGTTTTCAAAGATTGAAAGACATTTTCAACTTCAACTCCCTAGGAAAAAGGTTGATCTTTCCGAGTCAAATGAGTAAGAAGGGTCATGATCTTGGAATAGTGTGCAATGAATCACTAATAAAAATTGGCGAATCCAAGGAAACATTGAACATCTTGAACAAAAACTAAAGTAACCCAATCCACAATGGTTTGAACCTTACGAGGGTCCATGTGAATCCCATCTTTAGAAATAATATAACCCAAGAATTCCACCTCAAATTAATGGAATCCACATTTCTCCAATTTGGCATAAAGACCAACTTCTCAAAACTTTTCCCAAACAAGACGTACATGGCGTTCATGGTCTACCATGTTCTTTGAGAAAATGAGGATGTCATCAATGTAACAAACCACAAAATCATCCAAGTATTCATAAAAGTTATCATTCATCATATGTTGAAAAACAACAAATGCATTAGTAAGGCCAAAGGGCATCACAACATATTCAAAATGGCCATAACAAGTTCTAAACGATGTCTTCCATTCATCACCTTCTCGAATGTGCACTAAGTTGTATGTTCCACGTAGGTCAATCTTGGTGTACACTTTGGCATGACTAAGTTGGTCCAACAATCTTGAGATCACAGGTAAAAGGTATCAATTTTTTATGGTGAGTCAATTTAATCCATGGTACATTTTCTTTTCAAAAATATCTTTGTAGTTTTGGTACTAAATAGGGATCTCATGTTGTTGCATCCCAAGATCAGGGGCTCAAATGGCATACACAAAGAATCCATCTCCCTTCTTTACTGCTTGTATGAATGTTCTTGCTCCCACAAACAAAGGCTTGAAATGTTTAGATCCTTGGTTACCCCCAATATCTCCTTCACGCTTGAATTTTTACATGCGTTGATTCATTTTTATTGGGTCTTCATGTGCAAAATCATGTTTAGAATCCAACGTGCTTGTTGGAGTTTTTTTGTGTAGTTTCATTTACTGATTCAAAATGAAGACTCTTCATTTTCCAATCCACTCAAAGATTATGCAAAATGAGCCATGATAACCTAATGATGATAGGGTTTGTTGAAGATGAAATGACATTGAAAACAACTTTGCTACTATGTGACCCAATTATTATTGTCAATGCCTTGGTCTCATGCGTTATAGGTCCTGAAGAAAGGGTCTAACCATTGATCATTTCGATCACCATTGGTGTCGCTTTCTCCACCAATGCCAAATTATGTTATCAAACCAACCCCTTATTAATGAAACATGTAGATGCCCTTGAATCAAAAAATGTTTGGGTTCACATAGTCATGGATTTACCACCTTTGATCATGATGGGCAACAAAAAAAAGGTGTTGGTTTTGAAAACATGGTAGGACTGTTTTGAACACATGATGTTTCGAGGTTTAGTCTCATGGTCCTTATTGAAACCAGAAATCCTTGTTTCCCTTCTCTTCTAGCCCTTGGATAATGGTAGAAGTTGTGGCACATGTTGCATGTTGAACACATTTATTTGGATAAGCACCAGCTATGTGGCCTAGTTTTCCATAATGCAAATAGAGATTGTTTACATGTTAATGTTATTTCTCTTGTTCTATGAGTGGTTTGAATCGTGTCTTGTCAATTTGCATGGGGTTGTCATTGGGTGTAGACACCATATGTCTGGGTTGCAACATGGGTGGCATGAATTACTTCAATGTTGGTGACGGTTCCCAACGTTTCTCTTGTTGATGTTCAAAAAATCGATTACCACAACGCACAACTTGTGCGATTATTTGACTCAAGGTTATGGGATTATGCATAATTAACAAAAGGTCTTTCACGTCTCCACAAAGTCCAAATTGAAATTGGTTCATGAACGTAACCTTGTCCCATGAAATGTCACATGCTAGTTGCCTAAATTCTTAAATGTACACAAAAGTTGGGCGTGTTCCTTGGCAAAAAGTTCACAACTTTGTTGTTGTACATTCTTTGTCTAAATTGCCAAAAGAAGCACCAAATCTTCAATAAATGTTTTAAAGTTGTTTAAAAGAGGAGATTAACATTCCAAAAAATGTGCAAACCATGCTAAAGTTGTGTCAAGTAATAAGGTGCCAAAACTCGGGTTCAATCATCTGAATAACGGTGCTAATGAAGTTGGATAATGAGATGAACTTGGTTGATGAAACTTTGAAATTTTGAACATGTGTCATCAAACTTCTTTGGCAAGCTAATTTGTGGCTCTTTCAGAATGCTTCCAAATGTTGCCAACCTTTAGTTTTTTTGTAAATGTGCAATGGATTCATGAAGAGATTAATTTTCCTGTTACCTATGCCTAAGGGTAACAAGAACTTCTTCCATGGACGGAACTATTTTTTTTCTTGAAATGGACATGACCAAAAACATATGTAAATCAAAATTTCGATAAGAAATGGGTGGTCCACAATCTCAACAATACATTTAAAAGGTGGGTAATCCACAACCTCTTGAAAATTCTTAGGTTTGAAGTAGAGAGGTAATCCACATTCAACTTCCACCAAATAAAATAAAATAATAATAACAATAAGAATAAATGTAGGCTTGGTGGGAGTTTGTTTAAACTGTCATGGACATGAAAACCTACAAAAGTAAGAATTAAACCAAGGACACAACAAGGAAAACAAATCATAAGAATTGCAAACATAAGTCTACTCCAAGATTGGAAACATAAAGACGTAAAGCAAGAACATGATATATGCTAGAAGATGATTCAAACAAAACTTTATTATGATAACATATGAAAACAAAGGTTATGACAAGAAAACATACCCAAAACTAGTGTTGAATATACTAAAGGTAATAGGAAGCCCTACCTTTATTTATACCCATTACAAACCTAGTTCAAAAAGGCTAAAGGCTTCCATGTGTGATTCGACTAAAGAAGTTTCTTGAAAAGCTTGCTAGTTCAAGGAAACTTCCATAGAGGCTTCCATGTGTGCACCAACCAAGGAAGTTTCTTGAGAAGTTTTTAAACTAATAGTGAATTAGGAATTAACTAAGAATTAACGATGGTGCAAATGATGATGTACGCGACTATGTTGGTGTAAACAATGATGCAAGCGATGATGCAGGTGACTATTTGGTGCAAGTGACGATGCAAGTGATGGTAATGGTGGTGTTTGTGACAAGTCCTTTTCCAAAATAATCATTTTGGCTCCTAGTTATAGGTTTTGACTTAATGGGCATTTGTTTTGGACATGTGTTTTGATTTTCAAAATGCTTTGCATTTCTAGAAAGTAATATTATTGTGTAAATAACATACCTTCCCTTCACACTAAATATGCCAAGTCATTATGTGTTAAGGTAAAGCTTGAAAGGCAAAAACTTTACCATAATAAAAGCCCCACAAGGTGGAGCCAAATGGGGGCCCAAATCCAATAAAACTTGGCCCCAAGGGGGCTTTTTTGGGGAACACAATTGCAAACCCAACTAACAAGTTATTGGCACCCCCCTAGTCAAGTTCAATGGCAGAGGGTTGATAAGGCTTTCACCTACACACCAATGGGTTTGAATGGATGTTTTTTTGGGGGCAAAATTTAACATTTTTTTGAGCCAAAAAGGGGCCATTCAACCATTTAAAAGTTTATTAGTTTGGGTTGAAATCATCAACAATTGACGACTAGTGATGTGACATCAACCATTATGTTAATGAAGGTTCAATCAATTGTAGCCACCTTCGTAAAACCCTTTGGTCATTGGATGCTAGAGTCCGATCATGATGCTAATCAATTTGCATTAACAACTACATCCATCGTGTTATGCTTTGTAACATATGAAAGTTTTCACTTACTATTATTACTTTAATGTATGTCACTTCCATTTTCACTTTTAAATTTGTTGTTGTCGTTGCTTTCATTTTCATTAGACCTTTAGACTTGCAAAAAGGTTGCTTGAGTGGCAAACATTTAGCTTCAAAAGTGCCAACAAATCTTATATATAAATTCACTTGGTCTTCCCGTCTATCTGTGACGTGACGTTCTGCTACATAATCATTTTTTATGTTTCTGCTGCGGAACCGGCCATAGGGAAAAGCATTTTCGTCTGGAACTGGCACCCCCGGGAAACCCGTTTGATTTCTACACAAC
>Ga0116227_10007165_pt1 | contig 21968 bp, 19 predicted proteins | sample S1TSphgellanicum_FD_89693 | JGI IMG/M metagenome (GOLD analysis project Ga0116227, IMG submission 89693) | Host-associated microbial communities from peat moss isolated from Minnesota, USA - S1T2_Fb - Sphagnum magellanicum MG | ecosystem: Host-associated > Plants > Peat moss > Unclassified...
TCTCTCTTTGAACCATATGAACTTCTGTTTCGAAAATACTAAAATATAAACAATTGAGAAAAATTGCAAGTCCTGACCTAGTAACACAGCATAGTAGTAGAAATTTGTAATCTCTAAGACTTTAAGGTAGTTGCAGTTACCTTAGTAATGACCGCACATTTTGTGGATTCTGAAAGGCCAATCATGTTCTCAGCAGACACCTGTGCAGAAATCCCCATATTCAGACCAACTCCAGTGCAAATCAAAGTCTCTTTCCATTTTCCACATGCATGGGTATATTCACAAATACTGTGCAGGCAAGACAGAACTCAAGATAAGGTTGGAAGATGCAGAAACAAGACTGAGAGTAGCCCAGGAGCCTAGACCTCAACAATGGATAAAAGGCACAGTTTTAATTGATCTCACAATCTTAACAAATGGAAAACCACTGTCAATTCCAACGGTTGCTGCCAATGCTGTCTTCCCACTGCAAGCAAGAAAGAAAAGTGATACAGTTAAAGTACTCCTTAGGTTGAACATTGAGAATTTTCATGACTTGGTCTGATGGCATGATGAGGTCTAGACATCCAGAAATACCACTTCAAATGCGCAAAATGTGCTTGACATTGTTTTAACAAATGTTATAGCAAGGAGAAAATGCAACAGAAGGGACTGTGTCCTTTGTGCTTCAAAACATAGTTGACCATTGAGCAAAGCAGAAGCATGCCCAACAATTTCATCTGTCCGTTGCATGAAAGACTTGCCCCTGCCATGCTGTAATGAAAGGACCACATCTAGAAAAGTGCAAGTACCAGCCACAAGGTCCTTTGAGGAGGCATGTGCTCAGAGGGTTTGTCTGAGTTCTGCTCAATTGCTCCACATAAGTGTGGACGCTTTGTAGAATATATGCATGTCTCGCTCCACATTTCAGCATCCCTTTCAATCTGTGATTCCAGAACTGAATGAGTAAACTTGCAAGGTGTACTGCTGTGACATTTTTGTGACAGGCTCACACCAAACACCAGAGCAGTTCTAAAGCTACCACAACAACTCAAATCTTTACTGGCTGCCAACACAAAACCACTCAGAAAGTGAAGTAGCTACAAAACAGGGAGCAACAGATGAACCTGTATTTCCCGAGAGTGTTGATGTCTGCACTGAATGCAGGTTTCAGCTCATTGAGAGCTGACAACAAATGATCCACAGTCACATTGATGTTCTCCTCATCAATTTGCTCCGAAGAATCGGGACGGTCAAAGAATTTTCTGAAAGATTCACAGAGCAGGAACAGGAATTAGCAGAACAGTTAGCAACTTCATGAATAGAAACAGCGTGTGCACCTTGTATCTTGACATTAGCATCCTTTGTGTTCATCGGACATTAACTCTGGTAGTACAGTCTTGCACATGACTCCTGAATTCACTTGGTTGGATAGCTGATATTTCTAAGAAGCAATATGTGCTTGGGCATTGCATTCTCAATTTCCACATATGTAGTGTGAATTTTCCAAATTTTCATTCATGGAAAAGGATACTACTTGCAACGTTCCATAACCTGATTTCAGCCATAAACTTTCCGAGGTGCACCAAAGCTTCCCATTCTGTTGCACTGAAATCCTTTGTTTTTGAGGCTGGAAAAACCACAATGCTCAATAATTAGCTCACATTCAACTGCACAAAGTATAGAGGGCTCTGAATAAGTAATTATCCCGTGGATTTCACCTCCTTATCTTTGGTCTAGAAGAATTCCTTCAGGATGTGCTAGATGAAAGCAACCCACACACGATATTGGCAGGGGGAACAATAGAGCAATGTACCCACCAAGCTTTTCCGATTCAGCACAAAGAGATGGGTTCTCCATGTTGTCTGAGTGGATACCCAGGATCTGGAAGAGCTGTTTCTCATGTAGTCGTCCGGTCAAAAATGGCGCTTCCATGAGCCCAGGCCTGTATCAAAATTTGGAGTCAATCCAGCGCCAGATTGCACTGTACAAAACCAGAGCAACATCTTTGGACTGAGATAGATATGCCCCCCATTCTGCATGCATTTTTCCTGTGACGCAATGAGGAGCCAGTTCTGTAAAGTCTTAATCCTGGACAAACATAAATTCAAACGAGTGCACTTACCGTAACAGAAGTTGACGAATTTTTTTTGATTGTGTTGAGAACTTCAAGAAGACCCTTAATCTGTCCAGCGATTGAGCAATTTAGCTTCATGATCATCATTTAGTTTATAGTTGTCTGCCTTAAATTGAGCAAGCTCCAACCGTGAATTATCATCAAAAAGCTCGGACTGACACCAGGATAGGATAAAAGACTGGGCGTCTAGAACTTAGAAATATGTGAATGAGCCAGGGCTTCCAGGCTGCAATGAAGAATCCGGTAATACAATGCACAAACCGCACTTTGATAATCAGCTGATTGAAAACCCTTCTTTCGTGCCATCTTAGTGTGTGCAACTGTTCCAAATGTTGCTGGGAAAGGTCAGGATTGTAAACGTACCCTCCTTCCCGATTGAGAGAGGAGCCCAACGTTCTTAGGCTAATACTCCCGATCGTCCTGCCGCAATCTCGAGCTGCTACACACCGTCTTACCATCCAACGTACCTAACTATCAAGGATCTCTCGTCTCCGTGCCTATCACAGATCTCTCATCACCTGGCCGCTCTCTCACTTGCAAGGTTGTCTCGAGCTGCGCTGTCTCCGGGCCGCTGTCTCGCGCTGAGGCTTTGTCATTGTCATGTCGTATGTCATGTCTTATGTTCTGTTTCTGTTGCGACCGTCGATCTGAATCAACGGGAAACCGCAGTTGCAAAAGTTGAGTTTTTTGGGCCCCAAAAATCCGTTTCCAAGCCCGACATTTCCGGCTACAAAACAGTTTCCAAGCCCGATATTTCCGGCCCAAAAAACCCGAGTTAAGTCCGATTTATACATAGGTAAGGGCTGTTTTATTACCTACTAACAACCTGCTTGTGGGTTTTTAGTAGGTAGGTTTAAAAAAAAAACTACTGAGCTAACCACCATGGTTATTTAGGGAACTGGAACACAACTGAAAACTGTTTCCTAACCACTTACCATTCATCCTTCATGGTGCACAGGTGGGTGCTGGTTCATTGTGGCCGGTTTTTTGAGCAAGTCAGTCACCCGTCTATCTGAATCAACGGTAAACCGCAGCCGCGTTACATTTGGGGTGAGAGGCAGGCAGTAGTGAATTCAATGGATGAATGGAGTCGCGTCACGGTACCTTTGTGTGGGTTGTATCTGGGTTAACACTCTATTTGTTTTGTTTTGGAGAATTAGTGGGATGGTGCTTGAAGAAAGACATGGTTTTGTATTTTGCCTTCCTCATTATCTTCATCATTCTCCTCTCATATTACATCGGTCTCTGGCTTGGACGGCTCCTGTCCCCGCCCTGAATGATCGGTTGCGTCTCCACGTGTCTCTGTACAGCATGGAGATCGATCTCAATCAACGGCTGAAATTTACGAAATCTGCCCATCAAGCATGCAGCTTCCCGCCGTTATTTCCCGTCTTTCTCCCACGCGCAAGGTTGCTGTGGTGATCGTCGATCTAAATCAACAGTTCAGATTTAACTCAATCGCTTCACAAAGAAATCGCCACGTTGTAGTCTAGATGTTCCCCCCAGAGAGGCTTGCTGTGAAATTCCGCCGATCCGAATCCAAGCTTTCGACACACCAAATCCGTCCAAAAAGAGCAAAACCCGACCGGTCGTGTGCGTGAGGTTTGACTTAAAATTTCAGCGGTATTTACTAGGACGGATTGAAACTGCTAATCATCATCATCATCATTGTAGCCGAGCAGGGTTCTTTTTTATAAAAAATAAAATGTGCACGAGTGGCAACATGACAGCCCTTGAAGATGCCTAACTGGCAACTTATGTAATTTGGCTGAAGGGTTAGTTGGCTTCTTGGTCATTTGTTTAGTCAGCTCTTGGTTAACATGGATTTGTCAAGATAGCCCAAAGTGGCTATACGTTTTTTTTAGAAATAAGTTAAAGTGGCACCCACTAATTTTTTTAAGGAAGTTTAACTGGCACCCACCAAAAAAACCAGTGCAGAATGTGGCTCCTGGGCTGAAAAGGAACGAGAAACAAAGAGACGGAAGTGACATTGTTGCAAAACCAACCTAAAAACTAAACAAAAATTTTACACACTTTGAGGGGGAGTTGAACCTCAGTCTGATATCAGACTTTGCCCAATGCAACTCAAAGTCCCACACATCACACCCAAATATCAATAAACCTCATAACCGTATAAGAAATCAAGCACAATCACTACCATAATCACCAAACTTGTCCATTTCATGGAAACAAGAACACTTGAATTTGGTGCTGTGAAAAGAATAGAAACTACTAAGAAGCAGCACCAATCTGGACTTTTCGATCCTTCCAAGTTGTAATAGCCTCATGATAAGGGAAGCTTTCTTGAATACAAAACTTTTGTGCAAACATGTGGATAATTGTGTCCAAATATAGACCTAACTTGTTGCACAACTTTTCCTTCATGAATGCAAGCGTGGAGAAAGTTTGTTCATCTTCTACAAATCCAAGCATTGACACCACCGCAATCTTAGCCAATTTCAAATACTCACTCAGGTACTAAGTGAATTAGGCATTGTTGGTGATTGTGACCCACAACTTGGTCACTGGATCAAAAGGCTTAGTCATAGCCTTTGGTGCTTGCGTTTTCATGGTAAACTTAAATATGCACATTTGCAAATCCAAGAGGTTAGCATCCAAAGGTTCTGCAACCTGTAGCAGTGAGGGTTTCACCTTCTTTGCTTCACAATAATGCTTATTTATGATAGCCATATGCAAAAAAAATAAAGAAATCCAAGCTAGGCTACATCCAAAACTATAAATACACAATGCCAAGGGCATTCATCAACTCAAAATCCATAAACTGCTGATTCAATTCAATGATGAACACATCAGCTACAATAGAACACTAACCTTTGCATGATAGATGTTTCAAAAATGGCCTTGCATACAAGCTGCGTAGCCCCATTCAACAAATTGAAAATGTGAGCTACATAACTATGACCAGCCATACAAAAAACAAGTGTTTTCATACCATTGTTGAGGTGAATAACCCAATCTTGTGTGATTATGGAAAAAAAAATTTCCATCACATTTGAAAACACTTGGAAATGTTCATGCTAATAATTACTAGATGGATCTTAATACATCATATATAGATCTATTTGGCAAATTTTTATAACTACCACAAAGTCACAAATGAAAATGTCCTTCCCTTGTGCAAATTTGATTAAGGCATGCATTGCTTCTAACAATGGCAACAAACTAGACAAGCCCAACAACATGTGAAGATCACAAAGGAGGTCTAGATTGAACCTTGCTAGAACAGTTGAAACATTGTCTTGTGACATCTTCACAATCAATGTTTATTTCCATCATTCATTTCGAAGGCTCCAACATGTTTATCCACCAAATCTTGACATTTCACAAAATCTTTAGCCCTCCTATTTCCATGATTTCAACAAGCTTAGTGAATTCCAAATGGCGTTTAAGGGAGTTAGAAAAATAAGAATACAATGACTGGAACAATTTTCCAACTTGGCCATGGGTAGATTTGACAAAATTTGAATAGCAAGATTCATCCAATGGGCCATGCAATGTTGTCCCATCATGTAAGGAACAAATTTATCCTTCAATTGAAATGTCACTTTAGTGTAATAGCCTTGGAAAATGGAGGTTCCATCAACATCAAAACAAATTAGCCTATTGGTTGTCTCCTCTTGAGTCAAACCCCTTTGCTGCATGAGGGCTTGAACTATTACAACAATAAGATTATTTACATTTCCACCTTCAACAACATGATGAAGTGTGAATAGAAAAGGAATTATTTTCCATGCATGAATCACATATGTATGCACTAAAATCCAAGATTGATTATCAATAATAGTAACCTCATCTACACTCAAAGAAAGAAAACTTGCCCCAATAACAATCATTTTTGTTTCAAAACTTGTTCAGACATGCAATTTGCTATTTCCCATCCAGAACCATTAGACCAATGGTTGATGGGATTGTTAGGAACATTTAGTTGCACAAATAACGTCAACATTGTTATGTATTTTATCATGGCGTAGCCATGACTGAGTAAGTGAAAGATTAATGCAAATTGTACAATATTTTTCCTCTTGTCAAAAAATTGAATTGCACCATGAGTGACTTGCTACAACACTATTTTTGAACCCTTCGCAAAATAAAGCTTCTCATTAGTAGCATGGACATTATATTTCAAGAAATAATGTTCCCCCACTTTTACCCCCCACATAACTACCAAAGCTTTATGACAACCTGCATGGTTCCAAAGTGAATTAAGCTTGGCAACCTGAAGCTTATTTTTACCATCAATTAAAGAACATATCTCGCATCAAACCCGAACAACCTTGCCATTGGAACCCATAATTGATTCTACCCAAGGAAGTTTGATTGCCCAAGTATCTTGAAAGTGCATGTTCATTTCATAGGCCTTTTTTTTTTTTAGTTAGTGCCAAAACTAGGTCCATAACCTCACACTGATGTTCCACAACACAAGGAACAAGAAAAATAACATCATCATGAGTATGGCTACTAGAAGCACCATCCCGTTTCAAGATTTTGTCACGACCAACACCGTTTTCTCTCAATTCCATTGACATCCTAAGTTCATTTGCAAATCCATGGACTCATGGAGGCTTCCAAGCTCCAAGTGAAGGCTAAATTCTATGAATAGTGACACCATTGGACTTTGGAGTTCCAAGTTCCAACAATGAGCTCCAAATCCCATAAGAAATCTTGATGCTTAGGCCTTATATTCATGATTTTCAACCCACCAAGTTTCAACGACACTAATCCATGGCTCTACATGACTAAATTACTGATCAGAAAATCAAGCAGATACTTTGCTAGCGAACGCTACAATGAACCACTAAGGAAAGTTAGTGAACATTCAAGAAAACTTGTAAGTTCAAGTAGCGAAGAGAAAAGGTCATTGTGAGAGAAGGAGGTGATTATGAATAACAAAAGGGATGGGTTTTACGAAGGTTTAAGGTTGCATCTATGGTGGGACTGGCTCCTTGCTTGTTAATGATGGAGGGGTGGTTGCGATCACCCATCCACAGTTTAGCCATTTTTGGCAATGTCCTAACCTTTAAAACTTTTTTTCTTTTTATATGATTTGCAAGCCCCAATTTTTTAGACCCTTCTGGCAAAAATTTGCACAAAAAAAAAATGTTGTAGTTGACATGAGAATTAGAAATCAACCTAAGACTTTGACAAAAAGAAAAAAACAAATTATTTTTTTAGAAATTTCTTTTAGTTTAAATTTTCATTTCTTATGGATAAGCATAAAAACACAAATTCCATTACTTGTAGTTGTATGTATATGATTAATTATGTCTTCAATGTGAGCTCTAGATAATTAGGATGATTTGCATTAATAATAGACCTACCCCAAGGGTAGGTTTGGCCATAATTGATTATCTTTACAAGTGCCTAATAATTTGGTTTGGCAAAAAGAAAATGTCTAATTTTAAAACAATTCCAAGTGACAATGCCTAAATTGTAGAATAATACTCAAAGAAACATGAGGATTGAATGTAAAAAGAAATCAAAATACTACATAATGTGAAGTCATTATGATGGTAAGTCTCCATGTGTTTCCATCTATACATTCACATCCTCCATATCTATAAATCCATTGAAATCAAGTAAGTAATTTGTGATATCAAGATTAAATACACAATGACACAAACAATTTAGAACATCCATGTCCAAATAGAAATCTAAAACTTTTATCTCTTCATTGGTGTCCTCAAGAAGATTATTTGAATTTGCAAACAAAGATTCTTCAAAATTAACTCAAATAGTTTCATTTTGAATTTGCTAATCCCACATTTTAAGAATTCCACATCGCCCCCAACTAGACGCAATCATTTCCTTATGAATACAAAGTTTGTCGTGTGCCATAAATAACCAATCAGTTGCATTTTCACATATTGTTTCCATAGAGTTGTCAACTTTCATTGGTGAGGTTGGTACACTAGTAGCCACCATTTGTTGAATTTGTTTTGCAGACCAATGTTTAAACATGTCTACAAATGAACACTTCAAAGGTCCTTGTAAGACAACATCTACAGGTTGGAACTTCACAATATAGTTGGTTGGTACATACAAAAGCAAGATTCGAGGATGTTCCTCTTTCATCCAAGTTCTAAATTATACACTTGTATGCACACCCCAACAATCAATGAACCATATCATCTATTGTGAGATTTAAAGATAAAACTTTTGCACTTCATTATCAAGATATGGGACAAAAATGAAATTCACAAACTCTTGCATAGATTCAAGGTTTGACCAATGGTTGTTGGTCATGGTAAAATGAAAGCCATGACTCAAACCTATTCAATTTCCACGAGTCTTGGGTAAAACTCTCTTAGTTGTCCCTTGAAAAATGAGTTGAAATGGAAGCAATGCATAATCTGCAAATGAAGAAACACATGTAGTGATGGACCTCTTATCATCACCACCAAGCACACCAACAATCTTTGACCCTCTTTTCTCCTGAGTCCTTTCTCTAATTACAGGCACTAAGTGTATTCCTCTTTGATCAATGTTAACAACAAGGCTAGGAAGCAAGTTGTAAACCTTAACCAAGTAAACAATTCGCAAAACCATCATATGGCCTTGTTTCTCCTAATCATTTGGAAGTTTACCTTTGGTTGTTGTAGGTTTGTAAAATTGCTAATTAAAACAAGATCGCATAAATGTCCTTGTCCAATTCAATGACACCTTGAACTTATCTAGCACTTGAAGTGTTGTCTCTATAAGAAAACCAATGATGATTGGTTTGGACAATTCCTGCATGGAATGAAACACTTGCTTCTCAAATTTTCAAAAGTAACTCAATCAATTCATTTGTTACTTCAAGAATACTTGCCAATGGTGCCATGTGTTGAACGTGAGAAACAAATGCTTATTGCCTTGCCACACAAGCTTGAACATGAATTTGAACTTCTCCATTGTTGGTGAACCATTCATTTAAGGTGCCCTTTGAAAGTTTGTCATATGGTCCTGTTGAACCCCTTTTGATGTGATATGCAATCTTTAAATATTTCAATGCTAAGGTATGGTTCTTGTGTTATTTCATGGTGGCTGCAATAGGAGGCCATAACTTTGATGTGAACCAATTCATATAAGGCCCCCTACCTTTGCGTTTGGTATAAGAAAATAATGGTCGTGACCTTGTAAAAACTGAACAAGGTTGTGATCCCGTAAGAATAGTGTTAGGAAGTAAAATCATCACCAAAATTTTCTCCTTGTGTGGCCTACCCACTAGCCATTTGATAACCTTGGGAACAAATGTATCCTCTTTTTTAGCTTGGGCCAATCGATCTATTGCTGCAATCTTTTCCACATTTGCTTGGTTCTTCTCCTTGCTCACATGAATAAACATTGATGATAACAAAAGTTGACTCATATTGCAAACTACATCATCACATACAATAGTAATTGGACCACAACATTATGCAATTTTTAAAAAAAAATTTGGAGAAGGTTGCAGGTAGGGAAAAAAAGATAAACCATGTTTTATTTGGAAGAAGGGTAGAAAAAAATTTAGTTGGAAAGTGAGGTTACAATATGTTGTTGGCGACTACTTAATCTAGTGCATCTATTCTCTTGGTTTTTTTAATGAAACTTTGACCTTCTAAATAGGTATAAAGAACCTAGAAAAGAAAAATAAAATCATGAGTTTGTCATCTTTATCTAGTGGTTTAAAACTATATAAAAAAAAGGTACCTAGCCCTTGAAGAAATTAAGAACCCACCATCATTTTGTCAAGTAGGTATCACATTGGTAAAATTATTTTTGTGGAAAAAGTTTTGGCAAATAGATAATTGTAGTAGATACTATTCGCAATCATGAAATTTCTATGTTCCTCATATTCTTGGTGGTAAAGTATTTGAGTAAAATATATTTTTAATATTTTTAATAAAAAAATTTTGAGAAAAAAAATTTGAAGCATTGAGCAATAATGATAGTATAACTAGTAAATAAAATGTTAACAAAGTACAAACTTCAAAAATGAAAAGTTTTACTCATGATAATGATTGTAGTGCCTACATTCCTCACAAAAGAAAATAAGATAATGATGATGTTTAGTATCTTTTTCAAAAAATGCACTTCAAGCTCCTTGGAAGTTGTACACCTTTTCCACACAAGCCACCTTTGGCTTCTCTCTCCACTCTCATTAGGGAGTCGAACCTGAAAAAATCCAGCCCACCTGCCAGAGTTGTGTCGCCTACGTTTATTCTATTATTAGACAGTCATGTGCCGAACCTGCCCTTGGGGTAGAGTACATCCGAGTAAGAGCGTAATGATTGAATAATGCAGGAGCGGCCATTCTTTAAGCCAGTGGCCGTTCCCCTGCCGGACACCTCAGATCAGATCACTGGGAACGCAGTGAACCAAAAAGGCTCTTGATAGACCAGATGTGCAGGAACAACCATTGGGTATACACTAAACCAAAAATGCTCTTGGCGGACCAGATCAGATGATGTTGGCCTTACAGGTGGGATGTAACTTCCCAACGTGGATGTCATTTCACCTCAGCCAGGTCAAAGTGGGGTTGGCCAAGTCAGTGCAAGATTGTAAAAGGTCGTGGCGAAAATCAACTAAAAGTGCCACATCCATGGCCTGAGCCTTAGGTGATTCATTAATGTCTTCATTTTTAATATCCTAAGTTAGGGCTCCTTGCTGTTGATTGTAATTTTATTAGCCCACAATTAGGCTTTGGAACACCATTTAGATTTGTGATTAGTTGCCTCTTTTTAATGGGATAGCCCATGTGCCCAATACTAAACAAAGTTTTTACCAATGTTCAATACCTTATGTAGAATTTCCCCAAAACACCCCAACACCAAACAACAAAAACACTCTCATTCTTACCTTTCTTAATTTAATGAACAACGAACCACCCAATACTACACAAAAACTTGGCAAATGTACAATGGCTTTTTAGAACCCCAACAACTCCAACACCCAACAATAACAAAGCCCCTCCCCTCCCATATGTCCATGATTTATAATCATTTTTATTCTTGATTATGTTCACAAAACCTCCCATTACTAAAACATTATAAGACCATGAGGTGGATGAGAATTATCCATGCCCTTTCAATTTTACACCCATCAATGAACATAAAAAGAAATATTTTGATCATTGTTTTTCAAAAAAAAAGTGAGCACATCAATTTCATACTAGACATTCAGTCATAGGCAATCAACTATGCAACAAAACAATTAAGGTTGTTTCCTCAAGGTCCTCCCCTGAACTAATTGGGCATTCATTCATAGGCCCATGTGTGGTGTTGGGCCTATCTAGCCTAGTGACAGGATTACAAGCATTGGCCTCATTTCTCTCGCCTCTCTACTTGCCCCCCTCTAGAACACAATAAGAAAATTATCCTCTTGGCATCATAGCTGTATGAACTTATCATCCAGATACCCTACCATGTGATCAAATTCAACGTTAGTTAACTGAAAATTGAGATGTTGGAAATTTTCACAAATTCAAGGGAAATTTTTTGAAAGCATAAGAATTCTCAAAACAACATTGTGTAATTTGCAAAAACATTCAGAGGGACAGATGCGAAAATGTAATTATTGTTGTATTCATTTGTTTTGAAGTCAGAAGGAAAGACACAAAAAATTTATAATGACATGAAACTTGAAAAAATTAAAACTAAAATTAAATTTAAAAAATTATATTTGTAACCACAACACAGCAGGGTGTTTTTTTTTCAATTTCATGATGTAGTTGAAGTGGTTATGACCATGCAGTTTTTTTTAAAATCAAAATTTGGAGAATTTTGACGATTTTTTCCATGAAAAATCCTTTGCACAGGTCAAAATCTTATTTTTCAGGTTGGAATTTCATGAAATTAGGCCCAAAACAAAACAATGTAACACAATTGACCTTTTTATCATAATATCATTATTTTCAAAAAAAAATTATAAGTCGTGATCTACAACATCTTTGTCTCGCTTGTCATGGTCATAAAAAAATTGCTTTTTGAACTATCCTTTGCACAAGTTATCAAAATATTAGGATTCAGCAACTCTCCAACCTAGAAAAGCCTAACTTAAGCTGTTAGAAGCTCTCCTGCCCTAAAATTAATGCTATTCAGCAGTTCACTATCTAATCTAACCACAAGCTAGAATAATGCTGCAATCACACCTAACGATAAGTCACTGTTTTCTCAATGTTAAGGGAGCAAGAAAAATTGTAGGATTCATACCAAACAAATTTAAGAAACTTCAGCCTTCATGGATGCCAATACATCTATCTATATATGAAAAAAATTATCGTGATGTGTCAACTCGAGAGAACCTTCATCATCTGTCCTAAAGTTAGGAGAATACGAGAATATCACTACTCATTATGTCATCTCGGATGATTATCGCCATGCTCTACTGACATTATCACAGGAGAGCCAACCTTCACGGATGGGAAAGAATCTCATGGTTACTGACTTTGTTATGCTGACCTTCTTTGTGTTTGTTTGTTGTGCTGCTCTTCTTCTTTCTCTTCCACTTCTGCAGAGCATTTTGATGGAGCTTTACAGTAGTAGAGTCAACAACAACAATCTGCAGCAGCAGTAAAGCAAGAGCTAGGAAGATTTTTTAAAACTATTTTGGTATTTAGATTAGGTTCTTAGATGGGCAAATTCATACCAGGCAAACCCCAATACATGTGTAAATTTTGGGTATTTGATACCCAATGTGTAACAAAAAAATTTAGTGCCATATATATCTTCCCTGCTAGACAGTGAAAAAAGTATGATCTGGCCAAGACAGGTCCAAACCAAGCCTTAACTCAACTTCCAGACCTCCATGATTGGATCTTTGATATCTAGCACTGGATTCCCTACCTACTTACGTAGGTTGTGGGATAGTGTGACAGTGTGAATCACATTATTTAGTTTGGGGGACTTCCATGGTTTCTTCCTTTTGGTGATGGGCATCTTTGATTGGTCCCCCCAAAAAAAAAAACAAAAAATCTTGCTTTGAAAGACGCCCAAAATTGAAGATCATGTAGTCTGACCATGTGGCTTAGTTCTGTAACTGAAAAGAATAGAATTATTATTTTTACCTCAACCACAATGTTGCAAATTGATCCAAAACAAAAATTTCTCATTGCTTTCTATTTTTCTCTTGCCTTTCTTTCTTGGGGAAGCCCTAAGGGAAGCTGTGATCTGAAAGTTCTCCAAAAAAGAGAAAAGAAGCAAACAAAGAAGAAAAGAGTAGAAAGGACAACTTTCAAACCCAAGCAAATTTTTTAAAGAAAGAAAGCAGGAACAACTATCAAAAAAAGCAAACAAAGAACCAAAAAAATAACCAAGAAAAGAAAGCAACAAATTGATAAATGTGGCTGATAAAAATTAGAAAATATACAAGAATCTATAGTGCCTCTGGTTCATGTATGTCTTCTTGGTTTGTTATCATGTGCCCCTTAAAAACAAAAAGACTCAATATGCTTGTAATGCTCACATCACAAAAAGAAAGTACCCAAAAAAAACTCCAGTGCTTTTCGTTCAGCAAGCTCTACTTGACTTGTTCATAACGTGTGCCACATGTTGGCCATGGGAAAAATTTTAATTTCAAAATTGAGAACAGCAGTTTTGGGTGTCTGAGCGGTTTGCCTTTGTTGATTCCATGTAGTTACTAGAGGGGGAGGACAATTTGAAGCAAAAAGACTGTTTGAAGCAAAAGAGGACTTGGATGAGAAGAAGAATTGCATGTGCAGTTTGTGACGCACTAACGAGGTTACTTGCTATTCAAGTACAGGTCAAAATAACTCGTGATGTGCATTGTGGCCATGGTGAACTGCGATAGTGTTTGTAGAGGGAACCAGTCACCCAGGCAGCTGTGATGCACGTGCTAAATAGTCCTGACCAGTCATTTCTTTTTCATTTTTCAAGTGCCGCGGTACTGGCGAGTATCCCCACACAGATTCAGTCCACTGGCGATACTTTTCTCCAGGATCATTAAAATTGTAGCCAGTATGCATAGTTGTGATGACTCGCTCCTTCAAAACTCTGGCGAATTGATTTTAAGAAAAAAAAGGGATTTTCGCCAGAAAATTTGGGCAGGTCGTTGGTCAGGCAACTGGGCAGTGACGAGAAAAGGGCCCATTGCTGATTTAACTCTGTCCCATGTCAAACTCTACCGACACGGAAGTACAATTCAACGTTTTCTCAAAATTTTCCAGGAATGTTAAGCACATTCAATTTCATTGATTTATGCTAAATCTGACCATGGGTAGGACGTCTTTTTGGAGGCGTGATTTTGGGTTTTCCTCCCTTCCCCTATGATTTTAATCTATTTTTTTCGTCAAAGGACTTCGTTAGCATGTAAATAACTATAGATTCTTTCCTGACATTGAGTGGCCCAAAGTGTTATGGGCCCTGAATCTTTGGTAGTAGGAAGTAGGTAAATGCTTAGGTTCTTGGATTGATAATTGCCTTGAAAACATTGTTTTGAGTTTCTATTAAATCAAGAAGGCTCTATTGCATAGTGGGCAACTTGAAGGGTATTATTATTTTTAAAAATTTATTCATGAAAGGGTCGTCCATGTACCACATTGTTCACTTTTGAGTGGTCTACTAAATCATGTTAACTTCAAGCACATAGATGGGTAACTTGAAATGTAAACATTCAAGCTTCATGGCTTCAATATTGGGTTAACATAGAATTAACTTAGGTCTTGACTTTTCATTGCATGTTGGCTTGTGCCATTGGCTATAGGGAACTTTTTTTGTTTAGCATGTGTTATTCCCTATTTTTTTCTTATATTTATACCTCACTCTATCATCCATGATCATGGGTATTTATTGTTTTATTAATTAATGACAACTAGGAAAGTGATAGCCATAAAGGTGAGATTATAAAAATATATTTGAAATATTATCTCAATATTTTATTATTCATAGCATATAAAAATAATTTTTTTCTTCATAAAGTATTTTTTAAAATAACCTCCCCAAGGTCATCTACCCTTCATTTAGCATAATAAGGCCATTGAAAGTTGTCTTACTTGCACAATTTTTGTAGCTTTTAATCCAAGCATATCATCTTTCGGTTTGTATTCATTTACATTTGGAGTTTGCATCCAACTTTGAATTTGATGAATTGTAGTCAATTTCTTTTGACAAAATTTTAAAAATAGTGGCTATGTGTTTCAATCAATGGTGAATGCATTGATTTTGCATAGTTATAAGATTTCTTGCATTTATGAATTGTTGTTGGGTGAAGAGTTCAACGATTAGGTTAAAGCATAGTCAACAACTTGGTATTCACATTTTATTATGACACAATATGATGACAAAAGATGGATCAAACATTTTTGAGTCAATATGTCTTTTTTGAAACAATTGATTGACTAATTGAAACACAAAATAGAAAATAAAGAAATGAAATATAGATGCACAATGCTTGTGATCATGAGTTGTAATTTTTTCGTTGTAAAAGTTAACACATGAATATGAATATTTGCAATGTATTGAGTTTTTGCCATTGGAAAATTGATGATTCATTTAATGTTATCAAAATTTGGTCATGTTGTGAATGAAGTTTTCAAGGGTTTGATTGTCCATGGCTTGAAGGTGAAAGTTTGTTTCACATCATGGAAGGATTGAAGAGATTGTGGGGCATGTCATGTATTCAAATGATCATTGACATGGATCAAAAGTTGTAAGAGAATACTACTCCATCAAATCAAAGATTTATAGCTTCCAACTACAAGCTACTATTGATCATATGAATTGATTTTTTGACATTTTAGTGGGGTTACCATGATTTATGAATAATGTGAAAGTATTGCATTTATCTTTGATTTTCTAGAAACATAAATGGGAAAATATTTTTAGTGAATGCAATCCCCATGAAGGCATCAAGCCTTATGTGATAAGGGACAAGGGCTATTTGTTGTTTCTATGGCTAATCATACCTAACAACCAAACAAGAATTTGACATTATATTTTGGAAGTTTTGTACAAGAAGTAATTGTTGTGTCAAAGTTGTAATGGAGAATAACTTTGAATATCTTTAAAACGATATTCCAAGAGCTAAGAAGATCCAACTTACATTTTTTTTTCCTTCCTAAATGCATGGTCATTTGGATTGCATGCTACACAACATAATATTGAATGGGAATGATGTTGATTTCTTGATGAATTGATGTTTCAATTAGATGCAAAATTTGTGCCAATAGCAATTAGACATTGTGACATGAAAAGGATGGATGAACAAGGGATTCAAGGTGGTCACACAAATGACAAATAGCGTATCTTCCACTTGTGGCAAGAGTCTCAAGGGTCAACCAAGGAATTGTACTAGAATAGGTGTTTAGGGAATCAAATATCACAAAATCATAGAAGTGAAAAAATGTTTGGAGCTTCATTTCCTTTCATCCTAATTGAATAATTGACTTAGTGTGTACATCAAAACTACATCAAAATTGACCTAGTGCATCAAAGCTAAAGGATTCATGGTAATGTGATTTGAATTTGAACTTAAATGAAATCAAACTTTGGCATGTGTTTCAATTGAAATTAGTTAATTAGTTTTGAATTGTTTAAAAAGTTCATAATTTCATGTAGTTGCTACTTCTTACAATCTCTATGATGTATCATGATTTGCTTCATGTTCATTTTACAACATTTTCTTGCTTTTCATCCCGCAACAAATTGCTCTTTGAATCTTTTGAAGATCCGAGTAAGTCAACTTGTGGAAGCAACAATGCATGGTCTTTGATGAATGCATGACACATCACAATATAGTTGGGTTTGATGCACATTCACCAAACTTTTGTTCATAAATAGTGAGCTTTCCTATCTTTTGATTTTAGGTAGTGCAACTATTCTTTGAAGTTGTGATAGATTGAACCTTGGTGCAATGTTGTTGAATGTCAAGTTGAATGACATTGCTATTGTCCATCATAGGAGATTTTGTTAGTAATGGTTCTCACCCCAAGTGCCCTACTCATGGCTAGGAAAAACAACACCCACATTGGTACCAGTTACCATGATGAAGATGATGGATGAAGAACATCTTCAATCCAATCCCACTGTTTAAAAGTAGGGATGTGTGGTCCACCATTTCAAAGTGGGGGAATGCGGGTCTGCTGGAGACCCACCAAAAATATAAAATAATGTCTAATGGAGACCACAAGACACTATCCAACCACCCATCAAGCATTGTCCAACATTGTTTTTGGGCTTAACAATGTCGCCTTGCGAAGAATTGTGTGGTTTTGTTATAGATCTAATTTTTTTATTGTAGGATGTGAATGATTTACATGGCCCCTTCTAGGCCTATAAATATTTCACAATGAGTTCATGATGGACTATGGTTAAATAATTGATATTCAATGAATCATTAGGTTGCATTTGTAATCCAATGATTTTGAGAATAAGGTAAAAACATACATTCATAATGATATGAATTAGGATTATCACAAAATAGTAACTTAATCAAAGCCAAGGAAAAGTTCACCTAGTTGTAATTTGTTGTGATAAATCAAATTAACTCATTTTTTTCAATGAATGTCAACTCCACTTCACCAATCCAAAACCATCAAGAATAGGTTTGTTGGAAAGTTAAGGATTAAGCACTCATGTTCATCAAGTTTCAACCTATGCACCATAGTGATGATTGGAACATCCAACCCCCAAGTTACTAAATCTAAATTGGCTTCACAATAGACCCCCTCTACTTCCAACAATTATATCTCTCCAACAAAAGAATCCAATGAAACTAAAATCTTGTGTGAAGATGTTTGATGCAATAATCTAACATTATCTCAATTTCCACATGAATCCATTGTTGCAATAAGAAGATCTTGAATTTAGAACAAAATACCAAAGACTACATCTAAGTTGGATTCACAACAAAACCCTTCTACTTCCAACATATATATCTCTTTCCAACAGAAAGTTTAATTAGGCTAAAATTTTGTTGAAAACCCATTGGGTATTAATTTAACATTGTCTCAATTTTTAAACTAATCCATTGTTGTAATAAGGAAATCTTGAATTTAAACCAAAAAGTCCCGAGACTACTTTCAAGGAAGAGAAAATTAGTTCTGCCATAAAATTTTATCTTCTTCTTTAATCTAACACCTCATTTTTGCAAAAATCCACTCCAAATTATAACTCCTTCTCTTTCAACACAAGCAAGATTAAACAAATACAAGTTCAAATTGATGTGTGGTAAAAAGAGAATTGGCCTCCTTCAAGACCTTTTTCCAATAGTTTATTTTCCTTTTGCCGATGAAAGATTCTGGAAATCCATCCTTCCAATCAATGGTTTCCTTTCCTTTCATGAAACAATGATACTTAAGGATGATTTCATTCTCCAATGATGGTTAGGATGATAATCCTTGTACCCAATGAAAATATTTAAAAAGTTTCCATCCTCCACTCAAGATAGGATAATAGTCTTCATGACCAATGAATTTGAGGAATCCATCCTTTTCCTTACCTTGCTTATCTTGATGGGCCTTGAACTTAATCATTACCAATTCCATTTTCTTGGCCCCAACATTCTAATTTTTCATCCTAATCATTTTAAAGTAATTAACATGTAAGATAGTCTACCGGTTGTAAGAAGTAACATCTTTTGGTTTTTCTTTAATTAAATCAACTCAACAACATTAATGACCTTCCTTTTAACCCATGTACTATTCCCCCATCTAGTACATATTACTATTATCTCCCATGTACTACTTATTTAGGTAGTACATGGTCAAGTAAAGATATGAATTTCCTACCACAAGATTTCCATCACACCCAATCTACTATTCAATCTAGGTTTTTCATCAATTTCATCAAAATTAGGCATTTTGTTTGATTACCATTGTTGTGGCCGTCAATTGAACATGCTAATCCTAATCACAATTATATTTAAAATAACAATATTTCATGGAATAATTAGTTTGTTAACATGGTGAGCAATTTCAAAGGGCGGGCACCTCGACCTATGCCACTAAATGATGAAAGGCATGAATCGCCTCCTAATTTGAATCTAACATTACAAGTTAAACATGAAGAACCAATCAAAAGAAAAATGCACCATTGACTAGAGTTTGAACCCATCATTAGACCATGGCATTAAAGGTTGGGTGCCAATGCACGCTCCCTTGTTTTGGTGTTAGAAGTCAAACTTGTTATAGATGGTGAGCCAAAGATTTTGTATGAAGGCATTTACCAAGGGGATGAAACCATTGTTTTAATGTGGTCCATAGAATCTGGATTAGGCCACTATCAATGGTAGCATGGTCCATTGTTCCAAATTCCAGTTGATTGTAAAGTAGAACTATTCACACGCAATATTTGTCATATCATGAGGTTTTTACAAATAAAATGAATATTTGCTAGGCTATGATCTAAAGACATGATGGTCCCTTATAAGAATTTGTAGTAACATGCGAAAACGTTCATGTTACCTATGTATTTGCATAAACATTCTATCCAATTATAATTTCATGTTGTACTCGGGGATTACTAAATAAACCTTTTCATGAGTTCCCTTCAAGGCTTTTGCCATCTTGATGATGGCTCATAAAACTAACTTGACCATTAATTTTCTCATTTTACCTATCATGCACATAACATGCCTATGTCTTGACTTTTATGCTTCAACTAAAGCACAAGTTTGAACCAATACAACTTTGCTTCAAAGTGCTAACATTAACGGTTAATACCCATGAACATACACAATACTATAATGTTCAACCTTCAAGGTGAATGACCCATGTAGTAACTAAATTCAATTTCATTGATCCAAGGCTTAACTACATTTGAGTGATGCAAACGTGTGTGAATGAACCTATTAGCTTGAAAATGCAAAATGATGGAACACCCTACACCCTATATTACAATTAATGTTATCCAACTCTAAAATTACATAATTATCAAAAGTTGAATTAATAAACTTTGACCAACTGGAAAATTTATATGGGTTAAAACTTCTTAAATGCAATCCTTACCTATCCCAAATTATTAATAATTGAGAAAACAATGAGGCTTTGGAGAACGATGGTGGCGAACAAGGGCTCACACATGACTTATTTAAATATTAAAAAAATCATACTTTTCTTAGTGCTTAAACATATGCCACTAGTATGTACCATGTTCTATGCTTGGGAGGTTTAGAATTTGAATCCACTAATCCACCCGAATGCAATAAGCAAATCAAGTAGACATAAAAGTTGGAGAAAATTGATTAGATCTTTTGTTAAATAAAAGAACATGTAGAACCGTGTTATGTGGCTTTATGTAAAACTATGCAAGGTCAAAAAATAAAACATGTGCTAGAAGGCAAGAAACATTAGATAAAGCTTTATGGGGAGCATTTAATGTCTCGTGTGAAAACCCACTATGGAATAAACATGGTCCCATAATCAATTTACTCCATTTAAAAATATCCCCACTAATAAATCTATGTCATATTTAATATCCTATTTAATTTTAGGGTAGGGCTTATGGTTGAACATTGCTTCTTAGAACTAGGAACCTTGTTTCTTGTTCCTTGCAACACACCATAGCCACTTCAAGGAAGTAAGCTTTTCTTTGTTTTTTTTTCTTTTGTTTTTCACAAAAAACTTCATGTTATTGTTTATTTGTCTTCACCTTGCAATGGTAGAAGTAGGTGGGGCAACAAATCCTTGTGTTTTGTTCTATTCATGTAGCAACAAATGTAAAAAACATGCCGTAACCCCCCATGTTGTCATTTGTTTCCAAGCAAAGCAAGGGAAGGCCATCACAACCCCCTTCTCCATCCTTTTCTTGCAAGTACCGAATCAACCAATATTCTGGGGAAGGCAACACACGTTCCCCTTCATCATTGTTGTTTTGCAACAATCTCCTTCCGGAGCCCCCTTTTCCTTCAACTTGTAGCACCATATACAAGTTGTTAATAAGTCCCCTTGTGTTTTTTTTTTCATGTAGCAACAAATGTCAAGGAAGGCAACATGTTTCCCAAATTATTTTTCTTCCTATAGGTACACTTGAGTTGGGGAATTGATGGATTGGTTTTGGTGTTTTGATTTGAATGCAGCAAAATGGATGGGGTCATTCAAACTAGGCTAAGGAGAGAAAGTTGACTATTTTAATAGAAATAAATAAGGAAAGAAGGAATTCCAAAAGTCAAAAGAGATAATGACTTGCACTACTATGCTTTGAAACTTTGGACCCACACATCCCTACTTTAAAATAGTGGGACTGCACTGAAAATATTTTTCATTCATCATCTTCATTGTGGTAATTGGTATAATGTGGGTGTGGTTTCACCTGAACCCTTAACTTGTTTGTTAGAGTAGTCCTTCACGTATTGCACGAGCCATTAGCGATCCTTCTATTTGTCAGGAAGTTCAAATTCCGACACTCCTGAAGCCTCAAGGTGTTGCAACACCTATGAATCCCTGCAATTGGGTCATGACTTCAATTCTTTTTGGAACTGCATCCATATCCAGCACTTTGGGCATTCAATGTGGGCAACATATATTTCAGGAAAAAGCTGCATTGTAGTCAGTACCTAGATCTTTGCAGCTACACCAGATAGAAAATAGGAATACCTCACTGCTCAGATACCAATGACGATCACATCCAAAGCGAGACGCTAAATACCCAACATCGACCGCTCTCGGGCACCCTTTCTGGGCCTGACAGTGCAGCCCTGTGGAGAACCGTGTGGTTCTGCGGCATTGTTTCACTTTTTGACTATTTAAGTTATTGAAATATAAAAGAAAGCAGGCTTTTCTCAGCGGCTGAATATATGCCAGTGGTCTTATCATGTTTTACACCAATTTTAATTTTAAAAGGACAATTGTTAAGTTCTTTTGCAAAATAAAAAAACATGTAGAACCATGTGGGACCGAAGACAAGTGCAAGAAGACCCA